>Ga0180007_10000864_pt1 | contig 45520 bp, 36 predicted proteins | sample MM_PC_MetaG_FD_121122 | JGI IMG/M metagenome (GOLD analysis project Ga0180007, IMG submission 121122) | Groundwater microbial communities from the Aspo Hard Rock Laboratory (HRL) deep subsurface site, Sweden - MM_PC_MetaG | ecosystem: Environmental > Aquatic > Deep subsurface > Groundwater... | reverse complement strand
GCCCTGACCGTTGAAGTCATAAGGTTTCTCAACGTATTAGGAAGATCGCGCAACGTTGTGCCGAACAGAGCGCCGAATTTCCCTGTCTCGGTGTTATAGGAGGAATTTGTCCGCACTTCCTGCACCGCGTCATTGTAAGCGGTAACCAGTCCCTTGATCATATCTTTGATGCTGGTATTATTTTTGCTGACAATGATGGTGGATTTCCCTTCATTTTCCAGGGTGATGGTCACGCCGGAAATAACATCGGAAAACGAGTTGGACTGGCGCTGGTAATTAATGCCGTCCACGGAAAACTGGGCATTGAGCGATGCCACATGCTGATCAGCCATGGTCATATCGGCAAGCTGGATCGGAATAGTGATGCGGCCGTCCTCGCCGATGGTGTTCGACTGCAGGCTCAGGCGATAGGGAGTTGCGGCATCGCCGTCGTTGATCACCGTTGCCGTGACGCCGGGATTATCCTCGGCATCATTAATGAGCGCGGCAAGCTCGGTCAGGGTCGTATCCGCCGCAACGGCGATGGAAACAGGGTCACCTGTGCCGACCTGGAAGGAAAGAGTGGTATCAGTCGCGGTAACGCTGCTGTCGGCCGAGGCCACACCACCGGTCGACAGCCATGAACTTTTAGCGGCAAGACGGGTCACCTCAAGCAGGGCGCTCTGCTCCACTGCGCCGTCTGCAACCGTGGTCTTTGCCACGGTTTCGTCGGAACTGGTCACAGCCCGGCCCAGAAAGTTACTGGACAGGGAAAGATCCAGGGCCGCACTTTTCAAGGTCAGCAGCTTGTTGTTGACAGTGGTGAATTCCGCCAGCTGATCCTGGAACCCCTTGATCTTGTTATTTTTCGCATCAACTACTTGCTGATCAATCTCCCGCAGCTGCTCGAGCATGCCCTGCAGATCGATGCCCGACCCGATGCCTAATGTGCTGATTGTCCCGGCCATATCCGCCACTCACCCCGGTCGAAAGAAAGGATCCCGCCGATCTCAGGAATTTTCGACCACATTTCCTGTTGATCCGCGCACAAATTTACACTTATGAATACTTTATCGTCATCAGCGCAGAAAACTTAAGATATTTCTTTGTCATGATTCCCATGCCATGAATCATTTTCTTTGCACAGGCCGGTTTTTTTCACTTCAGTTCTGTGCCTGTGGCGCGGCGGCAAAAAAAAGGGTAACAGCCACTTAAGGACCGTTACCCTGTTGAGTTTTATCTTCACCTGCAGTCTGCACGAACCATCAGGCTGCAGCTGTCAAGGCTTCCGCCCTATCTCCAAATATTACTGCAGCAGGCTCAGAACGTTCTGGGAGCTTGCGTTGGCCTGGGCCATGGCAAATGAACTGGCCTGGACCAGAACCATCATCTTGGAGAAGTTTGATGATTCCTCGGCAAAGTCAACGTCACGGATGTTAGATTCAGCGGCCGTGATATTCACCCTGGTGACCGAGACGTTGGAGATGGTGGAGGTCAACTGGTTCTGGACGGAACCAAGATCAGCGCGCACCTTGTCAAGATCCTTCAGGGCTGAGTCCGCCACGGCAATGGCCACCTGGGCATCATCCTGGGTCAGCACATTGACATCGGAGAGCCTGGACATGGTAAAGCCGCTATTAATTAAACCACCTGCCGCACCGGCGTCAGACATAAGAACCTGAGCTGAACCGGTCTGGGTCAAACGGATGTAGCCAATGTTGTCCAAGTTGTTCGCAATACCCAATACTCCCCCACTGGTTTCAGTGACATTCATGGCCCTGCCGTCCAGGGAGGTCAGGGTCATTTTGCCTTCCGCGTCCACACTGGCAAACATGCCATGCTCGGCTGTCTTGGCGTTGATGGCTTTCACCAGTGCACCGTCGGCATCATTAAGCACCACATCAATTTTACCAATGGCAACGCCGTTAATGGCAAACCCGGAAGCAGTTGCGCCAGCGGCAACAGCGGCCGATGTTGTACTTTGCACCACAGCCTTGGCCGAGATACCCAGCACATCGCTCAGCTTGTTAATGGCATCCTCCACCGCGCCCACGCTGTTTTCCCGTGTATTATCATACGCAAGCGTAATTGTACTAAGGCTAAACGAATCATCGGTAATGTTACTGGTGAGCGTTAACGTAGTCGTACCACCTGCACTCGCATAAATCAGATCAGAATTTGTAACATGACCGATTTTGGTTGACTCGGAAGAGGCAATGGAAATATTGATAGTTTCCTGGGAGTAGGCGCCAACCTGGAACTTCTTGTTGGTAAAATTACCGGACAGCATTTTCTGGCCGTTAAAGGATGTGGTGCGGGCAATCATGTCAAGCTCTTCCAGCAGTTTATTGATATCGGACTGGATGGCGACACGGGACTGGGTGGTCTGCCCGTCCTGGGCTGCCTGGATGGCTTTGACCTTAACGGTATTAACAATATTGATGGACTCTTCCAGGGCACCGTCAGCAGTCTGCACCATGGAAATCGCATCATTGGCGTTCTTGATTGCCTGGCCAAGACCCATGGCCTGAGCTTTCAATGAATCTGCAATAGCCATACCCGAAGCATCATCAGCGGCCCGGTTAATACGCAGACCTGAAGAAAGTTTCTCAAGCGACGCAGACAATGAATTGTCATTCTTAACCATGTTTTTATGTGCTGCCAATGCCGATATATTAGTATTAATTCTTAATGCCATGTCTTTTCCTCCTTGAGGGGATGAGAGCAGAAAATCCTTTTTCCGCAGTTGAAATAATATATAGTTTGATATTTATTGAACATCACAGGCCATTTCCCTTAAATGCCGTCACCTCCTTTTTTTGCTGTTTCGGCCTGTATTATCCGTTTTCAATTATCGTATCGACCGGCGGCCATGAAACTTTAACAGAATTTCACGTTATTTTTTTTTATGAAAAAATGAACAATTGCCGATATCCTCAGGTACAACCAGGGCATTTTATACTTTGCCCGAGAAATCATCCTTTCAAACCAACCCGAGAAACACAAACACGCCATGACCGCTCAAAACATCAGCGAACCGGCACTGCCGGATTTCTTCCGCGCCAACCTCGCCCTGCTGCGAGCAAACCACCCCGAAACATACGCCGCCGTGTCCAGGGACGAACCGTTTATCGCCACCAAGGTTATTACCGCGGCTAGCGGCCTGGTCAATCTCTACGCACTCAACAGTGATGGAAAATGGATCGCCCTGCACCCGGAAAACAATCCGCAACAGGACAACGCCATTTTCCTCATGGCCTTACCGGAAAACTTCAGGGGCACGGTGATCCTGATGGGTCTGGGCCTTGGGTACCACGCCCTGTCACTCCTGGCGAAACGGCCCGGCATCAGACACATAGTAATATTTGAGGCGGATCGGGAAATATTTCGAAGGGCATTGCACCATGTGAACCTGAGGCCGCTTCTGGACAGCCCCAAGGTGAGTCTCTGTGTCGGGCTGGAGATTGACGCGGCAAAACAGCTTTCCCGTTTTAGTCACGCCTTGACACTGGAAGACACCCGCTCCCTCAACCACCCGGAATCACTGAAACTCCATCCTGAAGTTTATCAGAAACTCACCGATGAAACCTTTGATATCGTTAACCGGCTTAACATCGAAGGTAATACCCTGAAAATATTCGGGCCGATAACGACAGCCAACCGGATTCGTCACCTTAGCTCCATGGGACATGATTACCTGCTTGAAGACCTGCGGGGCGTATTTCAAAATGTGCCGGCCATTGTCGTTGCAGGCGGGCCGTCCCTGGACAAAAACATCCACCTGCTGCCGGATGCAAAAAACAAGGCGGTCATCTTTGCCGTGGATACTGTTCTCCCAGCCCTGCTGAGTCAAAAAATTGTTCCAGATTTTCTGACCGCCATCGATGGCCAGAAAATCGCCTACGAAAAAATTGCCGCTTCCGCTGCCGATCCGGCGGTTCAGAACATCTCCCTGATCTGCTCGAGCTGGGTCACGCCGCGGGTGACCAAAACATTTCCCGCCGCCAACATCTTCTGGACCTTTACCGATCACCACATTGAACAGTGGCTCAAGGAAATGGTTGGCGGCGAAAGCGTCATACCAGGATCATCCACCGTTGCCCATCTCAACGTTATAGTCGCTTCCATGCTGGGCTGCTCTCCGATAATATACATGGGGCAGGATCTGGCGTTGAGCGATTCGGCCTTTCACTGCCGCCATACCGTGCTGACCTCCGAGAACCCAGCAGGCTTGAACACGGGTGCCCTCGTCCCTGTAAAGGGTATTGACGGCAAGGAAATATTGACCACAAAAGTCTTTTACAATATGAAGCAATATTTCGAACAATTGATGGAGAAGCTACCCAACACCTACATCAATGCCACGGAAGGCGGGGTGCATCTGGAGGGAAGTGAGGCCATGCCGCTGCAAAGAGCGCTCGACCTCCACGTTAAAAACAGCATAGACATTGCAGGGTTGATCAAGCAGACACTGGGCGCCATCCGGCGGCAACGGCCCAACACCATTCTTTCCGAACTGCAAACAGCTGCGGAAGCCACCGCTACAATGCTCCGGGAAATACCCAAGATCCAGGAACTTGCAGCAGAAGTGCGGCAAAAAATAGGCAAACTAAAAAACAAGCGAAAAGCCATAACATCCTTCGCTGCTCTGCCGGCTGAAATACGCAAGAAAAGCAAGAAGATTGACACTATCGGCCATGCGGTGGACAGCAACGACAAAATATGGAAAATCCTCCAATACAACACCATGACCGGCCGTATGGTGCTTGACAGGATGAAACAGGACGCAACCGAACTTGCCGGCAAACCCGATCGCTTCCTTGACCTGCTTAGCAAAAACCTAGAAATAGTCGAAACACTTAACACCATCAGAACTGAAACACTGGAAGCGTTCTCCCAGAACATCAGCCATGTTGTCGACCACAACTGCGCGGAAAGCGTTTTACTGGAGAAAATAACAGGAAACACGAAGGAGGATCAAAAACTTCAGCTCGAGCTTATCAGGCTTTATATGGATGGGGGAAATTACAACCTGGCATCCCCCTTTGTAAAGAGACTGGCAGAGGAGGAACTGACGGCGGAGCTCGCTTACTTTTCCGGGGTCATAGCCCTGCGCCGTGAAGACCATTCAAGCGCCGAAACACATTTCGTCAGGGCCATCGCCCTGGACGCGACATACCAATCCCGCATCAATACTTCCCGGCAGCAATTAGCAGACGAATACATTGAAATGGCCCAGACTTTTCAGGAAAGCAACCCTGCCTTATCGGAAAAATTGCTGCGCAAAGCCCTCCTCTGTTGCCCGGATTCCCACTCAGTCCGGCAATCCATTGCCTCACTGGCCCGCCATGTTCTGCAAAAAATAAGCACGGACCAGGGATATCAAACCACAGGGGCCTTGCTCACCAGATGGCATACCGCCATTGAAGCAAGAGACGCATTCAGCGCGGCTCTCCCAGAAGAGGTTCAGCTCGATTTTATTTTCCACCACAGCCGACGGCTTACACAGGACCAAAAACCGGGACAGGCGGAAAAACTCCTGCGAAAATGGCTGGATTGCCATCCCGACTCATCGGATTTCCATGTAGCTCTTGCCGAAGCCCTGTTCGGCCTGGCGGATTTCGACCAAGGGCTGCAGCACCTGAGAACAGCGGTCAGTCTGGACCGATCACATGCCGTTCACTGGGAAACCCTTGGCGACGATCTTCAGAAAACAAACCAGCACCAGGAGGCGCTGTACGCCTACGAACAAAGCTATGTTGCCCTGCCGGAACATTTCTGGCTCTTAAAAAAAATGGGGGACAGTTATCTGGCCCTGGAGCAGTTGGAAGCGGCCAGAGAAGCATACCTGCATTACAAAAACATGCTGGCAGCATAACAACAGCCAGCCCTGACTCCCGCGCACAAGTAGTCGTTAACTACACACATTGAAAGTTTGAGAAATTCGCAAGGACCTCACCAACAATACAAAAAAGGTATTGAAAATATCATATAAATAACTAACAAAAACAATTTGTTAAAGCAAAAAGCCTCTATAATGATGGCTCCCCTATCAAAAGCACCCAAACCCAAAGCGGTCTATCGCTTCTCAAATAAAAACCAGGTCAGATCATCCAGCGGGAAATTATTGTCACGATGGTAGACAAAGCCGTAATCAAGCAGACGCAGGTCGCTGACCTGTCCAGCATCTCTCCGGCGAAATCCCTTTTGAAACTATCTCGCCAGTGGGCTGGGGCGGATTTTCCCGAAACCTTTGCCAAAGATGGGGGTAATGTATTTTCAGCAGGGCGAAATTCGTGTCAAAAAAATTCTGATCAGGCGCGCTCATTTTTCTCTTTCTCTCCTGGATATTGATTCAATACGAGGCTGGCGATCTCCGAATGAAAATCATCGATCTTGAGTTCACCGAACGAGATGGTGTCCCGCGCCGCCAAGCGGTAACGATCAAACCACTGGATCATCTGGTCAAGGGTGGTGGGCTCGTTGACGCCAAGTTCCTCGGGTGCGTTTTTTTTCTTTTTACCCTCGCGCAAGTTGCGGAACAGAACATAATCGGGCTGCAATCCTTGCACGAGATTAATATAATTTCCGACCACATTAGGCTCCATCTCCTGAAATGATATAAAATTCACAAACAGGTCAACGGCGCCTTGTAGTTTTGAGAGTTGCCATGGGCAGAGCACCACTGCCCGACACGAAGCAGGAAGTTGGTCCAAGTCTATACTTCCCCAATCTCGCGTCTCGTCATAGCCCATAACGGCTTCATCGCCGAAAACCTCTTTCAGATAATACGTGGAAACTGCGGCTACCGGAGGCAAATCAACATCAATGTACACAGTGCCAGGGTCTGACTTCAGCATAATCTCGCCAAGTGTGCCGAAGCCACCACCGATTTCCAACACCCTTGCCAGTTTCTGCGGTTGAACCGTGCGCTTGAGAAAGACAAGGCCACGCAGGTAGTTGAGGAATGAACAACTGTATCGTTTCCCTTCAAAAACAAACTGCTCCGCAGGGTGGCCGATCTCGCTTTCGCTTACATCAGCCAGGGACGGAAAGCCTTCGGTATCGCCGGCTCTAAAAACCCGGTAATCAGCAAAGGCGTTCGCGTGGCCTGTCAGCAAACGCAGGATATCGGTCCCTGCTTTCCTATACGGGAGTTTATCCAACCAGGAAACGATGGGATCAATGAGATCCCGATGGGCCTGATAATACTGCCGCAAGTACAGAGGCACAAAAAATAGATTGGCCGATTGACAGGATCTGAACCTAGAAAGACCATTAGCACGGATATCCGCTATGATTTTCTCGCCACCCACCGACCAAAAATCGGTTGGACGATACAGTGGATCGGCATGACGCATATCCTCAAGCATGGTATCGAGCATTTTAAGGCAATTCGCTTCAATACTGTTCATGAGTGTTCTCCTTTCATCTTGAGCCTTCCACCAGACTCCAAAGTGCGCTCTTTTCTACTCGACAAACGCCACCGTACTATACGGTCACTGAAAGATTCCCTGGCTTGAACATGGCATGCGGTATCATCCATCTCCATGGCTGAAAAAATTACCCGAAAAAAATATTGGTCACCTACCGGAGTATAGACAATGTGCCCAGTGACAGCGGTTGAAGTTTTGTCCACCATAATCGAAATAACCCGATCGCTGTCACCTAGTTCAATCATTCCCTCGGTGACTCCCAGGCCATGGCTAGCCGAGACCAGGGTGGAGACGGGTTCAAGGTGATTTACCGGCTTGTTGTTTAACAAAAACAGTTCGGCAGCATCGCCACCGTTATGGGTACGATAGAAAAGGTCGCTCCGTGCAAACGCGTCGGGTTTTAGGGTGATGTGCCCCAATCTCAAGGTGCCGTTGGGGCAACCCGGCCAGAAGAAATGGTGGCTTTGCTCAAATTCGGCAGCGCCACCTTCGACAACAATCTCCTTATGGACAGGACCGAGAGTTGTTTCGATCTCGGCGTGTATGCGCAGGCGGTCCCCATCAATCCGCCATGTCGGCGTGACCGTGGAGAGATCGGTGATTTTGTGCTGACCGGGCACCTCAAGCACGAAATGTCCAGTGTAGAAATCAGCTCCGTAGTGGATATCATCGAAATAGCCATGCGGGAGTGTGCCGATGAGGGGTTGGCCGGATGCCGCCTTATCCCACCAGGCATCCACGGCCAGCCCTTTGCGAAGATTGAGCCGAAGGCGCTGCAAAGGGGTATCGATAGTGAGAAAGCCCCTCTCCTGCCGGATCTTGAAAACTTCATGTGGATCCAAAAGGCAACCAGTTATAGATGGCGTACTATTTTCCTCCCTCTCACTAAGGGAGAGGGCCGGGGTGAGGGTGTCAAACAGTGCAGTCTGAGGGCTAGAGTTGTACGTGCCTGAAGACGATGTCGCAACCCAAGCCCTAGACGCTAGACGTTGACGAAGAATTGTAAGCCGCTCCTGAACAGCCTGCCATCGGCGGGCAGTGATGTGAGTTCGAAAATCACTGCTCCAGAGATAACAGAGTTCTTTCCAATCCTCTTCCCTGGCATCATGGCTACCCTCAAGGGCTTTGCAGAGTTCACAGCAGGCTGAGTTTAGCCCAAGATCATCGCGTCCGCTCACTGCCCAGCGCATAATGTTGTACTTGGCTTGTTTCTTCACAGGGACAGGCTGTTCCGCGGATTCAAGGTGTAGTTGGTTCCCGGCGTGAGGCCCTTGCAGAAAAGCGAGGACCGCAGTAGGACGGATCAACACAAAACGGCCATCAGCTATAATCTCCTGATACAGGAGGGAGATCCTGGCCCATTCACTCTCTGTACCCATGGGCATTTCTGTATGGAAACGGCCTGGGCGGAAATCAAAAATTTCCACATCGTTGCCATAGAGGGCAAATGTGCGATTCTCACTCCCCACCCGGGAGACAAGAAATGAAAGATACTCTGGGAGCTCTATCTCGCCGTGGGCGTAACGCTGGAATTTTTGAAAGGGGATAGATTTATTCCAGATCACTGGGAATTCCGAGCCAACAGGATCGCAGGCGTATTGAGGATGATAAACCCATTCTACATTCCATTCCGGATGGCTGCTCGCAGGGTTGTCCCATTCCATGATCATGGCTCGATAGCCGGCTGCACGATAGATTGGCCCCAACCCTGCGGAATAGGCCTGTTCATTAACCAAAACCAATTGGGGCCGGAAGCCGAGAATGACCTCGTAAACCTCCAGGCCGATACGCTGGTTGGCATGGTTGACGGCTGCGGGCACAAGGGGGCCGATGAGTTGGGCATAGCCGCTGCCGATGAACTCGACCAGGCCTGCCTTGCATAGCGTTTTGAGCTCCTCTATCCAGGCCGGGTCGAGCGTGGCGATCGTCGTAAGCGTATAACCTGAAACTTCGATCCCCACTGGGATTTCCAGGCTACGGATGAGTTGAAGGAGCGGCCAGTAGCAGCGACGAATAACCTCTGGTCGCTGTTCCTCTTCGATGGAGGAGAAGGCGAGGTTGAGATGGAAAAAAGAGTAAAGGTGCAGTGTCATGGTGAGATGGTTTCTATCTGGACGGTACTGACAGCATCTTCGGCTCTGGAGATTGCCTCCTGCCGATCTTTACCGCAAGTGATGACAAAGCCGGCCCGTTGGGTGTGATTTGTCGTGGGCTCAACAACGTCACCAGGCCCAAGGAAGAAACCGAGCCGATGCACCCATGGCTTTTCTGCCACATCTTGAGCATGACGGATGGCGACAATTCTGCCTGGCTTTGGGAAAAAATAACGAATCGCTACCCCTTTTTGATAGGTTGGAGTTACTTCGCTCGGTGACACCCTTTTTCCCAACGCCAGCTTAATGGCTGCACCAATCAAATCAACACCGGTAGCCAGAGGAATCTGATCCGTGCTAAACCAACCACCGGAGAGACGAGTGGCGATTTCGATTACCTTGGGGCCGTCCGATGTCATGACCATGTCCCCTTTGACGATACCGGTGTGAATTCCCAACACACACCCGGCCTGTTCGGCGCATTGCTTCACGGCCTGTTGTTCCTCGTGGGATAGTATAGAAGGCTGATGCCCACCGTTTTCAATAAGATAGGGCGCAGCCTTCTCAAGCAATTCATAATTACGATCAGCAAAGCCTGGAGTAAACCCTTCTCCGTCGAGGAGCACAGATTCAGTACTGATCTGAGGCCCATCAAGAAATTCCTCTGCCATAACCCGACCTGTGGGAGAAAATCCCATCGCATGGCGAAAAGCCCAGTCAAGATCGACAGCCGGAGTAATCCGCAGCACCCCTCGTGCCCCGCGACTGTCGACTGGCTTTATGATCAGTGGGAAGCCATGCTGATCAATCAGTTTTTTAAGATGATTCAATGATTCAACTCGACTAAACCAGGGGGAGGGAATACCCTTCGCAGCAAAACGCTCCTTCATGGCAAGCTTGTCTGTGGCTAACCGGGCGGTTTCAACTGGGATGCCTGGCAATCCGAGCTCACGGGCCACTGTGGCTACTGTCAAAGGAACGTCGGCGGCGACACACAATATTCCATCAAGCTGACGGACAGAGTGATGATATCGACGGGCCGCCGCCACAGTCGCTTCCACATCGTAGGTACTAGCCCCGACAAAGTCGTCCGCAAAGGCTACCCCTGGCGCTTTAGGGTTGCCATCACTAACCACCACATGGCACCCAAGTTCCTTGGCGCGGATGATTCCTGGCACTGCTTCCGCGCCACCACTAACAATCCAGAGGGTCTTCATCCGAAGTACATTCCCCCATTAACATTAATGGTCTGACCAGTAATGTAAGAGGCACCCTCGGATGCAAGAAAAAGGACCGTCTCGGCGACTTCGTTAACAGTTCCCAGACGCCCAACAGGAATGCCTTTTACTTTTTCCATTCCCGATTCTGTCTGCAATTCATTTGCGGACATATCAGTTGCAATAAGGCCTGGAGATAAAGCATTAATGGTAACTCCGTCTTTTGAAAAATTTTTTGCCATTGACTTTGTAAAGTTGATTAATCCTGCTTTGGCAGAGGCGTAATGCACCTGATTAAAACCGCCCCATTGCCCCCCAATGGAGCTGATATTTATTATTCTTCCCCACCTGGCATCAATCATTTCAGGCAGCACTTCCTGGGTAAAAGCAAAAGGTCCACGCAGATTGACGGAATGCATGTAATCCCAGTCTGCATCAGTAATGGTTAAGAACGGTTTTTCCTGGGCAATAGCCCCATTGTTGACAAGTATCTCTATACTACGTCCAAAATGTCTACTGGTTATTTCGACTGCCCTTTTGATCAAACTTCGATCAGCTATGTCTACCTGAACGGCCAAGCCATTTGGATATTGTTCAACTAAGCTTTCAGCTGCATCACGCTTTTCTCTATAGCCGATAGCTACACGGTAACCCTGCTGCAAAAATCGCTCGGCAATCCCTTTGCCAATTCCGCGACTGGCTCCAGTAACAAATACAACGCGACTCATAGGCCCCCTCCTTTTGGGGCGCATGAAGTCTTTTTATTGAGAACCTTTTTGGCTGCAACACATATATCATAAGCTGTCAAACCAAAAAGTCGTGCCAGCTCCTCGGGTTCACCTGATTTACCGAAACGATCCCGAACCGCGACAAACGCCATTGGAACTGGCATGTTTTCGACAAGGAATTCGGCAACAGCGCTTCCCATACCTCCGTGAACATTGTGGTCTTCTGCGGTTACAATCGCTCCGGTTTCTCTTGCGGCAGCAAGCAACTCCTCATGATCCAGCGGCTTAATGGTTGAGAGATTGACAACACGGACGTCAATGTTTTCTCTTGCAAGGCTTTCGGCAGCTACAAGTGCCCTGGCGACCATGACTCCTATAGCTATAAGAGTCACGTCATTCCCTTCGCGCAGACGTGATGCCTTGCCGATGGCAAACGATGAATCAGGCGGAGTGATAACAGGCGCAGGACTGCGGCCGATCCGCATATAGACCGGGCCGGCATGGTCCAATACTGCTGGCAGTGCTTGCATCAACTGGTTCGCATCTGCCGGTACGACCACGGCAACGCCGGGAATAGCTCGTACTGTGGCCAGGTCTTCCAGCATCTGGGCGGTGGCGCCATCAGGGCCAACATCTAATCCCACGTGGGAGCAACAGAGTTTGACGTTTCGCCTTGGATAAGCAATGGCGGTACGGAACTGTTCGTGGGCGCGCATAGTACCGAAGGCTGCAAACGTAGTAACAACTGGAATAAGACCAGTATCAGCAAAGCCTCCAGCAGCAGCCATCATGTTTTGCTCAGCGATACCGAACTGCACGGTCTTTTCTGGAAATTTTTGAACGAATGGCTTGGCACCGGTTCCGCCGGCGACGTCGGCGTCAAACAGGACAAAATCGTTGCGGATAATGCCTAGATGCATCAGCGCCCGACCAAAGGCGTCACGAAGTGAAATCTGCTCTCCAATATTCCAATACTGCAGCTCTGCCATAGTCAAGCCTCCAACGCTTTAAGGGATTGGTGATACTGTTCATCAGTCAAGGTCGAACTCCCGTGCCACACCACTTGATCTTCCATGAATCCGACCCCCTTACCCTTGACTGTTCGAGCGAGAATGAAACTTGGCTGTTTGCTTTCGGCGCGTGCTGCCGCCAGGGCGTTACGCAGTTGATTCATATTGTGGCCGTCGACCTCCTGTACATGCCAACCGAAGGCGTTCACTTTGGCGGCGATAGGGGCGTAATTCATCTGTTTTGTTACTCGATCATCTCCTTGGAGGCCGTTGAAGTCGAGTATAGCGGTCAGTGAACCAACCCGGTGATGGCTGGCGGCCATGAATGCCTCCCACGTATTGCCTTCCTGCATATCGCCGTCCCCGAGCACCACGTAGGTACGAAAATCGTGGCCACTGTAGCGGGCACCCAGCGCCATGCCTAGCCCTTGGGAAAGCCCCATTCCAAGGGAGCCTGAGGGGGCATCTACCCCGGGGATACGCACATCCGGATGGCCTTCAAGGTAGTGGTTGATTTTGCGCAGCCCACGAACCTCCTCAGACGGGAAAAAACCCTTCAGAGCAAGAGCTGCATACAAGGCCGGGCAGGCGTGCCCCTTGGACAACACAAATCGATCCCGGTCTGCCCAGTGTGGCTGCCGTGGATCTAGTCGTAGTTCGTCAAAATAGAGGATAGTAAGAATGTCGGCCACCGACAGACTGCCGCCCGGATGCCCGGAACGGGCATGATAAATGGCTTCAATAGCCAGTATACGTATTTTTCTAGCAAGCTCTTTAAAATCACACATACTTCCTCTCAGTATCCAATTATAGTTGTTAACTATGTGCGTAAACGATTGTTTCAAATAAGTTTTGAGAATGATGTCCTAAAAACAAACTGTATTCAGGGTATAGTTCTTTTATCAGAATCGGAATTTCCCACAGATCGTCAAACTGATGATAGGAACAGATTTGCAAGCGAGGCCGAAAGTTACGAATTGTTTCCTGCGATCCGAGCAGTGCTTCTACTTCCGAACCTTCAATGTCCATTTTTATTAGATCAATTTTAATTTTCCTTTCGGCGACGAATTCATCAACACTCGTAACCTGCACCTCTATAGATCCGTTTTCGTCAATTTGGTACTGCATCGAGTTTTCAGCGGTGGAGTTAAATTTCAAAACTGTGGACTTGGCCCACAGTCCAGCCTTGACCGGATTAACGGACGCACCGAGATTGCATGTAACTACATTTTGTTGAAGCTTTCGAAAATTCTCGCCATCCGGTTCGAATGAGTAAATTTGGCATCTGCCGCTAAGTTCGCGGCAGAATGCCTCTGCCGTGTTCCCAGTCCATGCTCCACCATCAATAATAGTATCACCTGGCGTCGGTTTAACCTTTGGATGTAAATATTGCTTAAAAGGGGACCTTTTTACCCCTGTAAAACCGAAAGTGTAACGGAATCTAACCAGTGTTTCGAATAGTTCTCGTGATCCCTCATCGTCCAAAAGATTATGTGCCATGTCGATGCGTCCCTGAGATGCCTTCAATCGTTGCGAATCAAAATGCCCCTGCCAGCGGTCAAAATCAAAACAGAATCCGAAATAATAGAAATTAGGGATACCCATCCCTTTAAGCTGCAAAGCAATTTCACCGAAGTAATCACTTGAAATGAGTACCGTTTCTTGTTTGTGCTTTAATAGTTGCGAGGGGTGGTAGATTTTGATTCCTTCAATCGAAGCGCCGTGTTTTTTTGTATCGTTATCGCAGAAGAAAAGAACGTCAATGCCCTTTCCCTTCAAGACCTTAAGGGCATTGGTACCACTAAGACTGGCTCCGAAAAGGATAACTTGCTTATGCTCGGAAAGAAAGTTGGTAATATTGATACCGGTTTCACTAAATATTTTCATAACAATCCCCTTTGCCTGGAAAAATCCATTAGATTACAGTTGCCAATGCAGAATTGTAAAATGGTATTTGTGCAAACAGACAAAAAACCACATCATGATGTGCCTGGGTAGTTGCGCTAAACTCAACTTGAGAATCATACACATGGATTCAGGCGAATGTAAAAAAAAGCTGCTCACTTTTTTTGTTTTTCAATTCTGTTAACGATCTCAGTACACTCGTAACTTGTCGTACATCTTAACTATTTTATTTGCTTTTACTCCAAGTTCGATCGCTGTTTTTGCGATCTGTTCCTGGTTGCCGTAGCTTGAGATTAGCAACTGGAAATCAAGATCTGCGATCAATCGCAAGCTGTCAGGAGAATGAATAGGAATACCACGCCAAGTCTTTGCGACCTTCATCGGATCGCTGTCGATCATCAGGTATTCGCGCTCAACTTGGCGGCGGAAAAATGAGGTCAACTGGTACAAAAACTCAGTATGCAGGCCCGCTCCCCAGATCGCTATACGCGCCCCTCTGACGTCCAAGAGTTTTGCCTCAATATCCTTGGCTGCGGAATACCAGTGGGAAAGGTACCCATACAGTAATCGCGTGTCTTGAGCATCATTGCAAGCGGAGAGGGTGCCCGAGGACGGTGTGGCGACGATACGATAGCCGTTGTAGCCTGGCTGTTGTTCCGAATCGCAAATACTCCAACCCGCCACAGCTATGCATTTGGCAAGCGTGCTTCGACTGAAATGCGTCAAATGCTGAACCGAGAAGAAGCCACAGATGTCGTTCGTACAGCCCTCTTCCAAAACTGGAACTTCGATAACCAGCCGAGTGTGGGCGTGTGCAAGGGAACGTAGATTCTGCAAAACTTCCATGGGATTTGGCAGATGTTCCAGAACGTGGAACATCGTTATGATGTCGAGTGTGCCAGGATATGAGAACAGATTGAAATCAGCATGGAAAAATTCAGCGGAAGCACCAAAGCTACGGCGTGCACGCTCGATCGCAGGCAAATCAACATCCACCCCGACCCTGTGGACTTCACTCGGAAGATGTCCCAAAAAACGTCCATCATAGCAGCCGACGTCGAGCACGCGCTTACCCGGCTTAATTAATCCCCGTCGGGAGAGCCATGCAATCTGTTCTTCCGCGCGGCCTGATGATGCCCCATAAGACTGCCCTGCTTCGGCAAACAACAACTGAAACCCCTGTTGGGAATAACACGGATTCATATAAACCGCTGAGCAATCCAGACACTGCACGTCGCGAATGTCTACTCTCTTTGGGGTATCATGAGAGTCTGAATAGAACTGGAAGTCTGACAACTCGAGGATGCTCCTAGATCTTTTCGATTCACAAATCGGACAGGGACGCCATTGCAGAAGAGTCGAAGACGAACTGTTGCCCTTAAATGAGTCAATCTTACTCCAGTGAATATCTGCCTGTGTTGGAACTTTTCCCCCACGATTCAATTTGGCTTTAGAACAATCCTTCACAGTCCTCTCCCTGTTCCAATGGTTTTTTCAGCGAACGTATGAGCGGAACTCTGTTTCCTTAACGCCACCGCCATTTTTTCAGTAATTCGCTCCCCCCCCCGGCCATCTATTAATCTACAAGCCGTTCGCATCTGTTGCCTCATTGTCGTATCGGTAAGCATTTTTTTTACCGTCTTGACTAATTTCTCGCTGGTTACTGTGGAATATTCTCCTAAGGAGATGGCCATACTGGTCCGTTGCAATGCTTCTGCCGAGCGGGCATGATCTTTGGTGATGCTTAGAAGCACCGCAGGAACACCCAACGCCGCCAACTCGTAAGCCGTTACGCCAAAAGAGGCCATGGCAAGATCAGCATCCTCCAGCGCTGTCGGCATGTCAGTGACATCTTTCCAAACATCCACTTGTAACCGTAATTTGGTCAATAGCCTTGCCAATTCCTCGTGGTGAGAGGAACCGCGTCCGAGGATAAGCCGTACATCCAGCATGTCATGCAGTTCATCCAACATTGGCAGGACTAAGAGCGAAAGCCCCATGGGGTCGCTGCCCCCCATGGTGATCACGACAAGGGGCTTTGAATTGTTGGGAGGAGTCAACTTGTGCGCAAATTCAGGCCGCAAAGGGATCCAATCCCAACCAACCAGCAGCTCTCCGGTGAACCCAGGCCAACTCATCTCCTCAAGTTGCGGAACCGGCGGATAAAACGCCAGATCCGCTGTCAAACGACGCTCGCTTGGATCATCCAATGTGGCCACCAAGAGACCGCAAGTGCGCCAAGAAGCGACTGCCGTGGAGAAGAGATCAGTTCGTACATCAAGCAACAAGGCATCGGCCCGCCGGTTTGCCAATATCAGGCCTAGCCAGGTGTCTTCCAGAATTTTGCCATCCCACAAATCAAGAGGAAAACCAGCCTCCCTAACCAGGGTTGTACCCGGAGGGGAATCGATCATGGCGAAGCTGACTCCAATACCATGATGGTCGCGGAGCTGCCTGGCCAGGGCCAAGCATCGAACGACATGGCCTAGGCCAATGGCGCGGGAGCCATCACAGCGGATCACTAGTCTGAAGGTCCGGGCCTCCGCTGTTTTTTGTTGGATATGTTGGTTGATCAACAATAACTCAGGCTTACGGCGTATCAGTTGCACCACGGCCGCCACGTCAATCTCGCCGGGCAGAGCCTTGAGCTCTTCATAAATCGTTGACAGGAAACGGAGATCGTCCGGGGTGTCCACTGATGTGCGCACGCAACTAATATGATGCTCAACTGGGATATTTATATGGGTGTGCCGGAACCGTTCTGGGTGGCGAGAGATGTAGGCGGAAACATGTTCGACCGCAACAGGGTCATCGGCAGCTTCACGGAGTAAGCGATTCATTGCCCGCCGTGAAAAAGGCTCGAAGCCTTCATGGATTGATGGTTGTTTCGGGTCGCCAGTGCAATAGTCAGCATCCTCTCTGATCAGGGCGCCAATAACCTGGTCAATGGTCGATGGATCAATCAGCGGCGCATCACCGGTAACCCTCAAGATCACGTCTGGATTAAGGGCTTCGACAGCTATGGCATAGCGTTGCAATACATTTTCTTCGGGGCCGCGAAAAACCGGCACACCTTCCGCTTTGCACCACGCAGCTAAAACATCATCCTCGGGACGATCAGAAGTGGTGATAGCAATCGCATCAAGCATCATGCACTTTCGTAGCCGATGCACAATGTGCCACAGCACCGGTTTCCCTGACAAAGGCATCAAAACCTTGCCGGGTAACCGGCTTGAACCCATGCGGGCTTGAATGATAGCAGCAACGCGAGGCTTTTCAACCATGGAATGCCTCCCGAGTGGGCCTAAGCGGTCGCAACCCATCGCTAGGGTCAGCGCGCCATGCGCGGTCGGGTATTTCAATAGGGGTCGGTTCCTTGATCCCGTCACCATCGGCTGCGGGGAGTATCTGTGCAGCACGGATTACAGCTTCCATCTGCTCTGGTAGCCAGCAGTGGCCAGAGGCAAATTCTTCACCATGGCCATCGATGTCAATGTGAAATTCAACCATAGAGGCATCCCAGCGATGCACCGCCCGGCAAACCACTGCGGGGTTGACGCTGTGATCTGACCAACCGACTTTGCAGCCAAATGTATTACGCAAGGTCGCAATTGCCGCTAAGTTACATTCCTGCGGCGGAACTGGATACCCTGAAACGCAATGGAGCAAGGTCAAATCGCAGCAATCGGCCTCGCGCAAAGTTCTTACCGCTTTCTCCACTTCGTCGATAGTGGCCATCCCTGTAGAAAGTACAATGGGTTTTCCTGAACGGGCGCAGGCACGAAGAAGATCGCCCCAGAGTAGCTCGTAGGAGGCAATTTTGAAGAAATCGACATACGGAGCAAGTTCTTCCACTGCCTTAAGATAGAAAGGCGTACAGGAAAACGCGATTTGCCTCTGACGGCAACGCTTGGCGAGATCCGGCAAAAATTCGACTGGAAGTTCCCATGCCCTTCGCTGGCGATGTTTTTCGCTCTGCGACAAAATTTCCGGTGAAAACAATTCATCGATCTTAAACAGTTGAAATTTAACCGCGTGGCAGCCAATCCGGGCGGCGATGTCGATGAATTGAAAACAGCGATCAAGATTTCGATTGTGATTGCTGGAAACCTCAGCAACAAAGTAGGGCGGCTCGTGCCTCATACGCTAGCCTCGCGGGTTAATGCGCTAATTTCGTCTATGGTCCTGTTCACCTGGGCATCGCCCATCCCCGGCCAGATCGGCAGGGAGACAATCATCCCATAGGCGGCCTCAGCAACCGGGCATAGACCATACCGAGCGCCAAATCGATCCCGATAATAGGGGTAAAGATAAACCGGCGGATAATGGACATTGACGCCGATGCCTCGCTCCCGTAACTTCTGGAACACCGTTTTCTGGGAGAGTCCACGCTCCAGTCGAGTTACGTAGAGGTGCCAAGCGGAGTTGGCCTCCTGACGAACTGTTAAGGGGCAGATCGTCTTTGATGCGGCAAAGGACTCGTTATAATGATGCGCAATATAACGGCGACGATCGAGAAAGGCTGGCAGTTTGGCCAATTGGCTCAGCCCCAAGGCGCACTGGAAGTCAGTGATCCGGTAATTGGAGCCCAATTCCACCATCTCGTACTGCCAGGTGCCGATGGCCTCACGCTGGCGGTTGTCGGTGGATATTCCATGATTGCGGAAACGGCGCATGCTTGCCGCCAGATCCCGATTGTCGGTGACCACCATGCCGCCCTCGTCGGTGGTACGGTGTTTGACCGGGTGGAAGCTGAAGATGGTGCAGTCGGTCACAAGGTCACCGGGGTCCGGGTGGCGGGCAATCGGATCAACAATTACGCACCCTTCCGACGCAATCCGTCGGCGCAACACCTCCGGTTCAATACCGCCGACAAAGACGCACTCCCCGCCCCGATCCCGCCATGCCTGTGCCAGGGCAAGACAACGCATCACATGGCCGGTGCCCATGCGGCTGTCCGCATCCGCCCGGATAATGAGCCGCTGCCCGCTGAGATCACCCGGCATCAGCATGAACCCGCCACTGCCTGCCGCAGGGTGCTGACGACGCGCATGACATCGTCATTGGTTAAATCCGCATACATGGGCAGGGAGAGGATCTGCGCATAGGCCGCTTCCGCCACCGGCAGCTGAACCGCACCCTGACTGAATCTCTGCCGGTAATAAGGATGGAGATGAATGGGCAGGTAATGGACATTGACCCCGATATTTGCCGCCCGCATCTGCTGGAACACAGCGGCCCGGTCAATCTGTTCAGCAAACCGCACCACGTAAAGATGGTAGGCATGCAGCACTTCGTCTGTTACCCGCAGTGGCTGCACACCGGAAAAATTCTTCAGGGCTGTGCTGTAAAGAGCGGCGATTCCCCGCCGCCGGGCCAGCCAGGCAGGCAGCTTTTCAAGCTGACTCAGACCCAGGGCGCAGGCGATGTCCGAGATGCGGTAATTAAAGCCCAGCTCGGTCATTTCATAGTACCAGGTGCCCAGGGTCTCGCGCTGACGGTGATCCGTGCTGATGCCATGATTGCGGAAGCGTTTCATCTTTTCCGCCAGCTCTGCCTTATTGGTCACCACCATGCCGCCTTCGCCGGTGGTGATATGTTTCACCGGATGAAAACTGAACACGGTGAGATCGGCAATTTCCGCCACCCTGCGGCCCCTGTACTCCGCCCCGATGCTGTGGCAGCTGTCAGCCACCAGGTACAGGTTATGCTCATCCGCTATTTTGCGCAGGCGGTCATAATCACATGGCTGGCCGGCATAATCGACGGCGATAATGGCCCTGGTCTGCGGGGTGATCCTTTGCCGTACTTCCTCTGGGTCAATGAGCAGCGCCGCCGGATCAACATCGGCGAAAACAGGGGTGCCGCCCTGATAAACAACGCAGTTGGCCGTGGCGACAAAGGTAAGGGCGGGAACAATCACCTCATCACCCGGTCCGATACCGATGGCATGCAGGGCGGCGTGCAGGGCGGCCGTGCCGCTGCTGACCGCCACGCCATAACGAGCCCCGGCATAAGCGGCCACCGCCTCTTCAAACCGGCCGACCATCGGCCCGGTGGTGAGCCAGTCGGAATGGAGGACCTCGACTACGGCCTGAATGTCATCCTCGCCGACCTGCTGGCGGCCATAGGGAATAAAAGGTCGGCTGTCTTTTTCAGCCAGCCGGGCGATATCCGCGTCTTTTCCCATGAAGAGCCCCATCACGCCACGGCTTTGATGGGTGTTTTGCGGGAAGAAGATTCTTCCTCGCCAAAGACGATGCGGTGCAACTCATCCACGCTCAACCATGCATCATTGGTATCGCTGGTGTAGACAAAGTTTTCCGGTAATTTCTCGCCGTCCTGGTAATTCTTCCTCTGCCACCAGCTCATGTTGGGCAGGATCACGTACATGCCCTTATAGCTGATGGTGTTTCTGCCCTCATCCTCGCCGGTCAATGCCTCATGAAGCTTCTCCCCCGGCCTGATGCCGATCATCTCCACCTTGCAGTCCGGGGCAATGGCGCGGGCCAGATCGGTGATCCGCATACTGGGAATCCTGGGCACGAAGATCTCGCCGCCCTCCATATAATAAAAAGCCTTGATGACCAACTCCACCGCCTCATCCAGGGTGATCCAGAAGCGAGTCATTCTCTCGTCGGTAATGGTGATGGTGCCGGTTTCCTTCTGTTTGCGGAAAAGGGGGATGACGCTGCCGCGGCTACCGATAACATTGCCGTAACGCACACAGGAAAAGCGGGTTCCCTTCAGGCCGGCATAGGCATTGCCCTGAGTGAACAGTTTGTCGGAGCAGAGCTTTGTCGCCCCGTACAGGTTGACCGGATTGACCGCCTTATCCGTACTGAGCGCAATGACCTTACGCACCCCCGTATCAATGGCCGCATCAATGACATTCTGGGCGCCATGCACATTGGTCTTCACCGCCTCAAAAGGGTTGTATTCACAGGCAGGCACCTGTTTCAGGGCGGCAGCGTGGACAACCATCGTGGCCCCTTCCATGGCTCGCTGCAGACGTTTGCCGTCACGCACATCGCCGATGAAAAACCGCAGCCGCGGATCATCTTTGAACTCAATGCGCATTTCATGCTGTTTCAGCTCGTCCCTGCTGTAGATGCGGATAACCTTGGGCTTATGCCTTTCCAGCATCTGCCGGCAGAAATGCTTGCCAAAGGAACCGGTGCCGCCGGTGAGCAGAATGGTTTGTTCCGACCAGTCAATCCTCTCGTCCGGCCGACCGTTTGTGCCAAGCAGCTCCTTGGTCTGGCCGATGGACTGTTTTTTATGGTAAACCAGCTCCTTGATCCGTCCCAGCACCTCAACATCCTTCTCATTATATCTGCGCTGGCCGCCGTCAGTTCTTTCGGGAGCAATAAACTCGTCAAACTCCTGCTGCCAGTAACGAATGGTTGAAACCGGAAGATCCAGTTTCTGGCTTACCTGCTTGATTCTGAATTTCATTTTTTTCACCTGCATTTTTTTTGATCCAACGCGGGAACATGATAAACGATATGTTTAACCGACTTATCGTCCACAAAAGAAAAAGCTTAAGTGAACTTTATGTTTAACTTACCTCGAGCAAATTGTATGCCGCCTTGTTTGAAAATATTTTAACAAATGAAATCAATAAATTATTGAATTATACAGCAGAAAAAATAAAAAATAAAAGGGGGGAAATATTTCTCACTTTTCAGCAGAAGGGGGGAAATGACAGCACCGGCCAGGAGAAAGCGGTTGCAGACAAAAACCTCAAGCAGAAAAAAACAACGGAGACGGCACAACCTGCCGTCATCAGGAATCTGCCTGCTCCATACCCTCCGCATCGGCAGGGATTTTTCTGCCGAAAAGCCAGACGGCAATAATGCTCACCTCGTAGAGAACCACCAGAGGGACCGCCATGAGCAACTGATTGACCACATCAGGGGTGGGGGTGAGGATGGCGGCAATAATAAAGGACAGCAGAAAGGCATACTTGCGGTTGCGGCTCAGAAAAGGCCGGTCGACGATACCGAGTTTGGCCAGCAGCACCATGAAGACAGGCATTTCAAAGACGACCCCGAAGGCAATAAGCAGGCGGAGACTGAGAGAAAAATACTCGGTCACCGTGGGCATGGCGGAGAGGAAATCGGTGGTATAGCCCATGAGAAAACGAAAGGCCGGGGGAAAGACAACATAATAACCGAACGAGGCGCCGCCGAGAAAACAGACGGATGAAAGAAGGGAGAATGGCACGACCACCCTTTTCTCATGCTGGTAGAGCCCCGGCGCGACAAAGGCCCAGAACTGCCAGAAGATGACCGGGCTGGCCAGGAAAACACCGCTCACCAGGGCTAATTTCAGATAAAAAAAAAGGCCTCCTGATAGGAGGTGAAGATCAGACTGGAACCCTTGGGCAGCACCTCAAACAGCGGCAACACAAACCATGCACCGATATCCTCAATAAAATAATAGGAAACGCCGAAACCGACGGCTACGGCGATCAGGGAGCAGATAAGACTATTGCGCAGATCCCGCAGATGCTCGGTCAGCGCCTGTTTTTCCATGGTTTCCATTATTGCTTGCTTAGTTGTTAAAATGGTTGATGGTTGAAGGTTCAGTGACATGTTGCAACAAATGTCACTATAGTCTCAGGCGGCTTTCCGGTCAAGAAAAGTGTAGCCGGCCGCCGGTGAAAAATTCGGAGTTATGGTTGAAATCCCCATGAAAAACCGTTATGTATTGCCATGCTGACCAACCAACAGATATCATTGTGCCGTCCCGGTATTGACAAACTGGCAAACCCCATCCTGCCGCTGGCCCGCCTGGCCGGCATGCTCTATCTCACCGGCCCTTTCGCCACGCTTGAAGCCCTGCTTGACGAGCTTAACGAACCGGTGGAAACAGCCGGGATCAGCTATGAACAACCGGCCAGTCTCCTGCGCCCTTTTCTTTCGGCCCTGCGGCCATTTGAACGGCTGAAAAATCCCCAGCAGCCGAGCCGGGTCATTGTCGATGAAAACATGCAGCCGGCGGAACAGTTCACCGCTCTCGACAGCTGGATCACCCAGAATGTCCTCACCCGGGAGCTTGAGGAGATCAACAGCCTGCTCTGCGGTCCCTGTGGCTGCACCCTGTGCTGCACAGGCCCCTCAGCGGAGCAGGTGCAGGAGTTTTTCGAAATCCCATTGGCCGAGAGCGAGACTGCCCTTTTTGACTTGCCCAGACTTGATGATGAAAAAACCCGGACCGCATCCCCTGATGATGATCCGCCCCTGATGGTAGACGGCGCGCCTTTTTACGCCACCCCCGCCGCTCTTTACGGCTGGCGCAAGGGCTGGAGCATGATCCTGCCCCGCGACAGCCGCTGCCCGAACCTGGACTCCGACATCGGCGGCTGCCGTATTTATCCCGAAAGGCCCGATGTCTGCCGCAGGCCCCAGATCTTTCCCTATATGCTTGAACGTGAATCGGCACTGGACATGGAATACGACAGACGGATTCTGCCCGCCTTTGTCATCCGGACAAAAATTCTGGCAATCTGGGACTGCCCCTATGTCCAACAGTTTCAGGAAGAAATCGCCCGCTATGCCCAGATGTGCGACATGGAGCCGATTTTCAAGCAGAACAAATCATAAGCATAAGGGGTCAGGCTTGCGTTATTGCATTATTCCCGGCCCAGTTTATTTTTTATTTTCTCCATTGATTCCCGATAGTCAGGCAGTGTACGCACCTTCTTTTCGATGCTGCCGACTACCCTGCTGACTGTCGTCAGATCCCTGCCGAAACAGGCTGCCACTTCCGTCAGGCTCGCAGCCGCTGATTCGGTTGCCAGCCAGCCGGCAACACCCCTTGCTTCGGACATTATCCGCGCCCTGGAAGGTGTTTTTATGTCAGACTCTCTGATCTTATAGTGCCGGCAGACGGCCTTGACGATCGCCTTCAGGGATGGTGGCTTCTCATTCTCCTCACGGGCGAGAAGCTTCTGCACAAATGAATCATCGCCAAGTATCCTGTTATCCGATTCACCTCGGTAATATTCCTCGCGATGCTCTTCATTTTTCCCCTTTGCAATGTATTCGGCATATTTTCGGCGGCTTGCCTTCACCTGCCGGCCGAACTGACCGAGCACCCAATCGGTTGTCAGATAAGGCAACTCTTCAAGACCCAGGTAAGCCCGGTGGCTGGTCCATGCGTAATCAAGCGCGTCTTCCGTCAACCCGGCCCGCACTGGGTTATTATGGATGTAGCGCACCAGTTCCAGCAGGTAAGCATCCGCATCCACCAGAAATGCCTTATAGCGCCCCTGAAAGAGATGGCCGCTGCGCTTTTTCCGTTTATTGATGTACTGCGTATACCTTAATGAAAGGTTCTGCATGATTTTCGACAAAGGCTTGTGCCCGGTCTGGATGAGGAGATGAACATGATTTGTCATGAGACAGAAGGCATGAAGCCGATAGTCAAACCGCTCCGCACCTTCCTGCAGCAGGAGGGGAAATTGCGTTCTGTCACCCTTGGCAAAGAAGATATCCTGGCCGCCGTTGCCGCGCAGGATAACATGATAAATACCGCCGGGAATATGAAGTCGTGGTTGCCGTGCCATGTTTTTTCATATCACAAATAATGCAATAACGCAAGCCTGACCCCCCCTTGTGACCCCCCCCCTTGTTCAAAAAAATATTATCTCCTTGACACTCTACATTTTCTCATGATAGTTTCCTCAAAATAGCTCTATAAATATGCTTTTTTTGACTGTGAGCCGGAAGGCTGACAGCTCATTTTTCCCTTCTGGCCTTGGCCACCCCAGAGGACATGGCCGGACAACCGATGGGATCGGCGTCACCTGAGAGGTGGAAAGAATAATACCGAAGGAAGGACCAATATAGTGAAGATAAAAACTCTGTGGACGAAGAGGAAGGGTGTTTTAATCGGGCTCGCTCTCTGGATGTTCTTGGCCGCAAGCACGCTCAACGCCGGGACTTATCTAAGTTCATCCCATGGGAATACCACTTACGGCGTCAACCGGAGCAGCACATCCCAATACAGCAAGGCGAATTGCGCCCACTGTCATGAGCAGCACGCCAGTATTGACGGGAGTGAGCCAGATCCATTCAGCGGCTCGCCTTCTCAATTTGCCTTATTTTATAACAATCATACCAGCCAGACCGATAATTTCTGTTTTAAGTGCCATTGCGAAACTAATTCCGTGGCCCCAACCGCCATAACGAATCGCAGCTATAGCTACCGTGCCGGTGGCTGGACTGCCGATCCCCTGAACGATATCCTGGAAGCCTTCACAAGCGGCGCCCTCAACGCACCTCCTTCCGCACACAATCTTGGGGATATAAGGACGTTCATCACCGGTAAATGGAACTACACCGCCAACTCAAACCCCTGCGTAGCCTGCCACAGTGTTCACGCGCTCCAGGGGGACCCGGCGAACGCAGGCAACTCGGCAAAGAGCCCCGCGCCAAGGGGATATCCAGTCTCCCTGCCCAGCCAGCACAGAACGAATGCTACTACCTGGGGCTTATGGGGAGATGGAGCGGGCGAGAAGATGAGCGATTACAGCGCAAACTATCAGGCACCTTACCGGTTCAATGCGTTTGCCGCCTATGAGCCTGACGGCTCGGCCACAACCAATGGCTCCAATTTGACCGATTTCAATACATTCTGCATCGATTGCCATGATGCGATAAACACGATCTATAGCACTACCAAAAGCCGAAATTTGCGGAAATTCGACTGGAATCTGGAGAAGCACGGGAAAGGGGACGCCGCAAACGACGCCGATTTCACCGATGTCAAGCTCCCTTATTCAGAGAACACCAGATACGTTCTGGCCTGCACCGACTGTCATGAACCACACGGATCTCCGAACGTCTTTCTCATCAGGAAATGGGTCAATAATATTACCCCTGTTGGCGGTCTTACAAATGTACCAGTCACCGTTACCGTCACGGCCGAGACCGGCGCGGACACTACTAGGGCGTGGAAGAGTCTCTGCTTGAGGTGCCATTTGACTGATAGCACCGTCTTATTTCACCACCAAATTTCCATATATGGATGTTCAGATTGCCACCCTCCTCCTGGTGCTTCCCAGCAGGTATGCATCGCCTGTCACTATCATGGGAGTACTACTGCAGTGATCCCCGGGGCATCAGCCCCTTATGAGCCCCTGTTTTAGCTAAGAATTTTCCTACAGTTGGAGGCGGTTTAATGATTAGAAGAATAATTATTACAACAACAGCGACCTTTCTATTTTTGATTCTTGGGATCCATGTATATGCCCGCCCAGCCATAAGTCAGCAAGAACTCCAGCAGCAGATGCAAGAACATATCAATAAGGTCAAGAGCACCAGTCCCAAGAAATATAATGACATGGTAAAAAGGGCAGGGGGAAACATCACCCTTTGTACCGACTGCCATATAGAGGTTGGAAATGAAAAAGAGGGGAAAATGGGTCGTCCGATGATAAGAAGATGAGATGGTGAGATGATGTCGAGTAGACCGGTTTCTTCGAGTGACCATGTTCGGTGACTCTCATCCGGCTTTCATTGACGCCTTGTCGTCAAGCGACTACAGCGTGTCTTGAGTTTTCATCTTCAGGCCTCTAGTTTTTCGGCAGTTTGAAGACCGAACGAGTTTTCTTCTCAAACTATACGACGAGAGATGAGGCCAGAAAGGACATCGTTGATTATATCGAAATGTTCTACCACAGTAGAAGGCGCCATTCTTATTTGGGTTATGTCAGTCCAAAGGAATTTGCGGAAATGCGGCTTCTGAAAAAAAGCCGCTTGGCAAACTGTCCATTTTTACTTGACCACCTCAGCAAGCCCCGGTCGGGGAAAGCCACCGGATTTATTTTTTATCAGCCTTTCGGCTCCTGGTTTGCGGCCTGCCCACCACCTCTGAGCCACCACAGCGGGCTGATCTTGCGGATTTTCTTGTCAGGAAGATGCTCCCAGAAAATGCGGCGGGGTGAGGTTGTAACATGTTCCGGCCGGTAAACCTGATGTTTCGTGACAATGATATCGGTCAACACATCCCAGCAGGCAGCGGGCAGAGGCTGCTCCACCATCTGCTCTGCATGAATGAATGTTGCAACCAGAGCGTCGCGGCTTATGGCCCCCATTTCCGCCAGGATGGCAAAGCTCAGATCAAAAAAACCAAGGCCGTCGCCAAGCCTGTTGCCTTGCGGATCAACCGCCGCTGCCCCGGTGACAAGCAGCGAAATGGCCAGACTTCCCAATTCGAGGCGGGTCAGCCGTTGCCCGGCCTTGGCAAAACCCTTCATTGAAACGCTATGGGGGAGCTGATGAAACGGAACGGAATATGGTTTGAGGAGATAAAATCCATCCTTGAGACCCGGGGCAGGGACAATAAGGTCTTTGCCGTCAAGCAGGCAATTGATGCGCACCTGCTGAAGGGGAGGTAGAGGAGAGACAAAGATCTGCCGGGCGCTGCGATAAGCTGATTCCCGGCGCAGCAGTTCGGCCGCTCTGCCGCTTAAGCCGTTACCGAGCCCGGCAGGCAGCCGCAGCGCCATTTCTTCCCGCAGCGCCTGCTTTGCCAGCCGGACTGCGGAAAAATTGTCACTGTCGCGGGTCACTGCCTGATGATCGCTTATAGTGAGGGCTGCTTTTTGGTTCCGGTCAGAACCTGAAGAGAATTATTCCGGAAAGATGTCGGGACAGTGGACAGGGCAAGCGGGCCTGCGGAATCATCAGCCGCGGCAGGCGGCGCACCGTTCATGGCGGCCAGCTGCTGTTCCCGTTTAAACCCATACTCGACAAGGCGGCTGACATCCGTCCACATGGCCTCACTGCCCATGAGAGCCACGATAAGCTCGGTGTTGTCCCTGCTGAACTTGCCCACATACGTCTGCCGCGCCGCCTGGGTATAGCCGGTTTTGCCGCCCACGGCGCCGTCAACCCGCCACATTGCCTTGTTGTGATTGCGGAGAACCTGGCCATAACGGGTGCGGATCTTTGTTCTGCCTATCCTCGCGGCAAACTCCTTGTCATCCATGGCCTTGTCAAAAACCGTGGCAAGATCACGCACCGTGGACTGTTGCCCTTTAGCGGTCAGACCGGTTGCATTTTTGCACAGCGTATTTGTTGCTCCCAGCGACCGGGCCTTGCTGGTCATCAATTTGGCGAAACTCGTCTCGGAGCCGGCCACTTTTTCCGCCAGGGCGACGCTGGCATCGTTGGCTGAGGCGAGCAGAACGGCATTAATCAAGTCGTCTGCAGCATAGGATTTTTTTGGGCTGATGTAAATCTTTGACCTCGGCATCATTGCCGCCCGGCTGCTGGGTTTTACCATGTCAGTGTCCCGCAGTGAATTGATGGCGATGAGGCCGGTGATGACCTTGATCGTGCTGGCCGGCTGGCCGGTACGGTCAGGCTCATGGGCGTAGAGGATCCGGCCGGTGCGGGAATCCATAACAATGGCGCTTTTTGCGGAAAGTTTCTTGCGCAGATTACTGGAAAATGCCACATCCCGGGCGCCTTCGTCAACTTTCTTCTTTGTCGTGGCAGAAGGGGCGGCAGCGTTGGGATCACCGGCAATAGGGGTGCGATGCACCTCCTTGTCCTTTGCCGGGAGCGACTTATGCGAGGTTGTAATGATATTGGAATTTGCTGTATTCTTGGCAAAAACAGGGAATGAGGCCCAGATAGACAGAAAAAGGATACCGAAAAAAAGGACCCTGCAACGGCTGGTATATTTGAGAAAATGAAGTAAGGGTGACATAATTTTTCCCGTATCGGATATTTTTTTAACGGATTTTAAGGTATAGTGTTTTTTTATTAACAAGAGTTAATAGAGAGAACCAATGCACTTTAGCTGCTTAACCCATTTATTTCACCATATAAAATAGATATCGGAAAATCAATATTTTTCTTTAATAAAATATAACCATCTCATTGTTTCTCTGTCACAAAATGGCATTGCCCATGCATGAAGGCATCTGCGGTGCCGGCCGACATCGAAGAAAAATCAAATTATTACGGGCAGATAAATGAAAAAAGGCATTACAGGCCTGATTACCGCGGTTGATTTTTTTGTCTTTTACCAGCTGCTGCTTGGCGACCGGACCATCCATCTTACCTTTGCCGAACAGGAACACCGGCAGGCGGCAGAGCGGCTGCGGAACATATCCTATCAGATCAATTACCTGCCCGAGCGGCAGATGACGGCCACGGAATTGACCGACATGCTTGCCCGGCAGAGATCATTTGCGGAATTCAGCCAATCGATTTTCATCAGGGAAGGCACCACCTTCCAGCAACGGGTGTGGGATCGCATCTGCCAAATTCCCTCAGGCGCCACAAAAAACTATGGCAGTCTTGCCCAATCCTTGGGAAACAAGGCATTGGCCAGGGCAGTGGGTCAGGCGTGCGGCGCCAATCCCATTGCCCTGCTCATTCCCTGCCACCGGGTTGTGGGGCATACGGGCCTTGGCGGATTTGCCGGGGGAATCGACCTCAAAAAGCAACTGCTGGCACTGGAAAAGGAACAAATACCGACAACCTGATCGCGGCAGATTTTACGTTGATACCCAAATCGTGGTCCGAGAAGAGTGCCTAAAGTACTTGAAATGCCTAAAATACTTGAAGTTGCGGTACTTTCTGATCAGATAAGTCCTGTAACTTTATACCCAAGGGGCACAAGGGCACTTGTAAGTACTTCAAGTATTTTAGACACTTCAAACCATATCGAGCACTGCCTGGCCGATCTGATCAAGGGGCAGCACCCGGTCCACCCCGCCCAGGGCGATAGCCTCCTTGGGCATGCCGAAGACGACACAGCTGGCCTCATCCTGGGCGATTGTCTTGGCGCCGGCCTCATGCATTTTCAACATCCCCTGGGCGCCGTCTCTTCCCATGCCCGTGAGGATGACGCCGATGGCATTCGCCCCGCCATAGATGGCCACCGAGTTAAAAAGCACGTCCGCCGCCGGCCGCTGATGGCAGACCAGCGGACCGGTCTTGACCTTGACATAGTAGCGCGCGCCGCTGCGGCGCATGACCATGTGATAATTGCCGGGCGCCAGCAGGGCGCGTCCCGGCAGCACCACATCGCCGTCCTCCGCCTCTTTGACGCTGATCTTGCAGAGGGAGTCAAGACGCTGGGCAAAACTTGTGGTAAAGTTAGGCGGCATGTGCTGAACAATCATGATCCCCGGGCTGGTGGGCGGCAGGTTGATCAGCACCTGCATCAGGGCCTTCGTGCCGCCGGTGGAAGAGCCCATGGCGATCACCTTATGGGTTGACTCGGAAAGGGATTTCTTGAATACCAGGGGGGTCCCCTTTTTCTCCGGTTGCATCGCACGCCGGCGCAGATCATCCATTTTTACCAGGGCAGCCCCGCGGATCTTATCCGCCAGCTGCTCGCTCATGTCGCCGACAGAATACGCCTCGCCGGGTTTGCAGATGACATCGACCGCTCCAATCTCTATGGCCTCAAGGGCCAGTACCCCGCCCTTCTTTGTCAGTGAGCTGACGATGATGACCGGCAGGGGGTAATATTTCATCAGCTTGCGCAGAAAAGTCAGGCCGTCCATTCTCGGCATCTCGATATCCAGCGTGACCACATCTGGCTTGAGCTGGACGATTTTATCCCTGGCCCCATAGGGGTCAGGCGCCGTGCCCACCACCTCAATGTCCGGCTGCCTGGAGAGTTCCTCGGCAAAGACCTTCCGCACCACAGCGGAATCATCGACGACCAGCACGCGAATTTTCTGCATTTTTATCAAATTACAGTTTTGGGTTCTGGGTTCTGGGTTCTGGGTTGGCGGCAGGGTTTTCTTCGTGGTTTTGCAGCTTACAACATGTCCCGCCCGCAACTGCATACTCCGCTTATATGTTCAACAGCTCCTGGGCCCTGTCCAGCTCGGTAAGCAGATCCGCCATGCATAGCTGCAGCATGTCCATGGTAATGCCGAATCGCTTGAGGCCATCCCCCCGCAACTCCGAGGCAAGACCGTCGTCACCCACGCCGATGCCGAGGGAAATGACCAGGCTATTGCTGAGGGCGACCAGGGCGGTCAACGGCTCCCTCTCTAGAGCCGTGGGATTATGATGCTCCCGCACAGCATCAATCAACTGCTGATCAAACTTCCATTTCTCAAGGATCATGCCGCCCAGCGCGGCATGATCGATGCCGAGAATCTCCTGCTCCGCCTCGACAAAACTGCAGTTCTCCCGGCCCACTTTTCCAACGATCTTCTCAAAGTCATCGGCAACGAAACTGCTGAGAAACCTTTTGCCGATATCATGGAGCAGGGCGGCGGTAAAGGCGCCGCCCTGATCAACATCTTTAATATGTCTGACAAGAAGTTTGGCCATGATGCCGGTGGCAACGGAGTGCCGCCACATATCACCCTGCTCCAGGCCGTATCCCGCCCCCACTTTGCCCTTAAAAAAACGGGCGCAGCTGCTGGCGATGATGATGTCCTTGAGAATGTCATGGCCGATGACCACCAGCCCTTCATCAAGCGAATTTACCTTGCGCGGAATGCCGAAATAGGCGGCATTGCAGATTTTCAGCACATTGGCCGTGATTGCCTGGTCAAACTGGATCACCTCTGCAAGCTGATGGGCCGTCACATCAGGATCTTTGAGCAGCGCCATGACCCTTTCGGCCACCTTGGGAAAGGGCGGCACATGACGGATCAAAGCCAGAATTTCATCAACGCGGTTCATAGTTCAAATTCCCCCCTGCTTGAAACCTTTAAAAGCACCCTGCCCGTACCAATTTCAAGGCTGACTGTCCGATTGACCGAACCTCCGATATCCTCAGCGGCGATCGTGACATGATTTCTGTCAAAAAGTTTGCTGAGCATCAGATAATTGCGTTTGCCGATACTGAAAAGACCTGTGGGATCAAGAATCTGCGAGCCGCCGACCACCTTGACGATCAGCCGGCTCTTGACAGCGCCCAGGCTGTAGCATTCCTTGAACAGGGCCGGTATTCCGCTATCAGCAAACATATATGGTCTTTGTTGCGCCCGTTCTTTGTCAAGTCGCGAATCAGGCAGCATATAGTGGAGCAGCCCCCCCACCTTCACCAACGGATCCCAGATCAATACGCCGATGCATGACCCGAGTGAATAGGTGATCAGCGTCTCCTTGACGTTGTTGCTGACCTTCATATCCGATATGCCGACAGTGACTTTCATAATGGGCTATTTGACTTTTTTATAAACAGTTGTGGCGGCCTGCTGGAAGCGATGGCTTATGCTTGTCAAACTTTCCGAATGACCGATAAACAGATAGCCGCCTGGGGAAAGGCAACGATAGAATTTTTCAGCCAGCTCCATCTGTGTTTCGCGGGTAAAGTAGATCATGACATTACGGCAGAATATCACATCCATCTCCTCTTTCCAAGGAAAACTATCCATCAGATTGATATGCCGGAAAGTCACCAGCTGCCGCAGCTCATCCTTTACCTTGACATAACCGCTGCAGTTGCCCACACCCTTCTGGAAAAAACTTTTCAGAAATTCATCCGGCACCTTTTCCATCTTGTCAATTGAGTAGATGCCCTTTTCGGCAATGGAAAGCACCTTGGTGGAGATGTCGGTGGCCAGAATGGAGGCCTTAAATGACGGATGGCGCGCCATGAACATGGCAATAACCATAGCCAGGGTATAGGGCTCCTCCCCGGATGAACAGGCGGCGGACCAGACTTTACATGAACCTGAGGAACCCCCGCTTTCGGCAAACCGGGGAAGCACGGTGGAGACCAGATAATCAAAATGGGATTCTTCCCGGAAAAAACTGGTAAAGTTGGTGGAGACGCAATTGATGAGGTGAACGAGTTCATTGCCGGTGGCATCGTGCATAACCCGATCATAATAGTCCTTAAAAGAACTGAGCCGGCATGCCCTGAGCCTTTTCCCCAGACGGGCATTGAGCAGCTCTTTCTTTTCAGGCTTCATGTGGATTCCTGTCTTTGCAAAAATAAGCGCACGGAAATTTTCAAAATCCTTATCCGTCAAACGGCACTGTTGAAAAATATTATCCACAGAAACTCCCTGAAACGACACAGCTGTACGCCTTACACAGTAGCCGGGTGGCCAAGGCCGGTCTCGCCGATCACCTTGTCCGTATCCAGCAGAATTTTCACACGCCCTTTTATTTTGGCCATGCCGAGGAAATTATCCGTCTCAACTTCATTCCCGCCGAAGGTGGGAGGAGGTTCTATTTCCCCTTCAGATATGTTCAGCACCTCAGAAACCGAATCAACAATCATGCCGACCAGAATCGTCCCGGTTTCCCCCCGCACCTCGACTACAATAATACAGGTACGTTCAGTGTATTCCTCGGACTCCATATTGAATTTCGCGCGAAGATCAAGCACAGGAATAACGCTGCCACGCAGATTGATGACCCCCTTGATATAACGGGGTGTATGGGGCACAGCCGTGATCTCCATCAGGCCGATGATCTCCCGAACCTTGAGGATGCCGATACAGTACTCCTCCTTGCCGAGGTCAAAGGTCAGATACTTGCCGGCCGAAGCCTTTTCGTTCTTCTTTTCAGCAGACTGCGCTTTTTCAACATTATCCATCCCATCACCTCATTCTAGAAAAGCATTCTTGCGATTAAAACGCCCTGGCCCCAGCTCCTCACTGGCACTGATGAGCCCAGCCAGATCAAGGATCAGACCCACCCTGCCATCGCCAAGTATGGTCCCGCCGGCCACGCCCTTGATATCCTTCATATAGCCGCCGAGACTTTTTATCACCACCTCCTGTTTGCCGAGCAGTTCGTCAACCAGCAAGGCCCGCTGTCTGCCTTCATTTTCCACCACCACAACGATGCCCTGGCTGATATCCGTGCAGGCATCCGCCACTCCGAAAACATGATACAGACGGATAATGGGCAACACCTTGTCACGGACAAGCAGCGTCTCGCCCTTGCCCTGCACCGTATTGTAATTCTCCATCCGCGGCCGCATGGACTCCCGGATGGCGATGGTCGGGATGATATAACGTTCGGAGCCGACCCGGACGACAATGCCGTCGATGATGGCCAGCGTCAAGGGCAGGTAAATGAGAAAGAGCGATCCCTCACCGGGCGTGCTCTGCAGCTCCACCTTGCCCCGCAGTTTCTGCACCCCTTTTTTCACCACATCCATGCCAACGCCGCGGCCGGACACATCGGTGATCTTATCGGCCGTGGAAAAGCCCGGCAGGAATATGAGATTGTTGATCTCATGATCGGTGTAACTGCCGCCTGCCTGAATCAGGCCGCGCTCCAAGGCCTTACCGAGTATTTTTTCCGTATTGACGCCTTCGCCGTCATCGGCAATCTCGATGATGATATTGCCGCCTTTCTGGTAGGCGCTGAGTTTCACCGTGCCCGCCTCCGGCTTGCCCCCCTTCAGCCGCTCGGCGGGTATCTGCACCCCGTGATCCACCGAGTTGCGTATCATATGGACCAGGGGATCATAAATTGAATCCACCATGTTGCGGTCAATCTCGGTCTCTTCCCCTTCCATAACAAGATTCACCAGCTTGCCTGTCTTCTTGGAAAGATCCCGCACCAGCCGTGTCATCTTCTGGAAGGTCTGCCGGATGGGCACCATGCGCATGGACATGGCTGTCTTCTGCAAATCCGTGGTAATGCGGGTCAGCTGGGAGAAATCCTTGCTCAGTTTCGGGTCCGAAAGACCGGCAATGAGCGGATTATGCTGCACCATGGCCTGCATGATGACGAGCTCACCCACCGCAGTAACCAGCCCGTCGAGCTTGTTGATGTCAACCTTGATGGCTGCATCGATATTCTTCTTCTGGGGGGGACCCGCGGCATTAACAACGGCCCCAACCATTTTGGCTGCAGGGGCCGGCGGTTCGGCGGAGGACAGATCTTCAGCCGGCTGGGGCGCCTGGCTTTGCAAAACAGGCGCAGCAGCCTCGGTCACATGCACCGGCTCCTCGCCGTGGCCGGCTTCGCTGCCCTCCTGACATATCTTGATACGCGCCAGAAAGTCATTGATATCATACTGCTGGTAATACTCCTGGCCTTTCTCCAGCACATCGCTCAGGTTCTGGATCATGGTGCGCAGGAAATCGCCGACGCCAAGCACAATGTCAATGATACCCGAGTTCATGGTCAGCTTGCTGTTGCGGACATCATCGAGCAGATTTTCCGTGGCGTGGGCAAGTTTGTTGATGGTCATCAGATTGAGAAAACCGGAAACGCCTTTGATGGTGTGGAAGGGACGGAAGATGTTATTGATGATTTCCTGATCGTTCGGGTTCTGTTCAAGCTCAAGAACGTTGAGTTCAATGCTTTCAAGATGTTCAAAGGCCTCCGAGATAAAACCGCTGAGCAGATCACTGTCCTTCATGAAATCAGGCGGCGGTCCCCCCACAGGAGGTGATGGCGGGGGTTCATCGCCGGCAGCGTCTTTTTCAGGCGTACCCGGCTTTTCAGACACCGGTTGGCCTCCGCCGCATTTTCTCTCCAGGACACTGCTGATCAAGGCAAGCTGCTCGTCGTGTGCAGCAGGACGATAGGCAACTCCGTTTTCATAGACGTCCTGCACATGGGCAACCATGAGCTTCAAGCTGTCATCCACTGCCAGCACCAGCTCGATCACATCTGCATCCATACTGATGCGGCCGCTGCGCACCTCATCGAGCAAATTCTCGATGGAATGGGCCATGCTGCTGATCTCCGGCAGAGAAACACTGCCCGCTGTTCCTTTGATGGTATGAAAGGCCCGGAAAATCGCGTTGACTGCCTCACTGTTGTCCGGCTCTTTCTCAAGCTCCAGCACACTGGCTTCAATGGCGCTGAGATACTCACCGCTCTCATCGATAAAACACTCAAGCAACTCCTTATCACGCAGGAAGGCGAGATCATTATTTTCATCCTGACCGGCCGCACCCTGCTTCCCGGCGGCAAGCTGTGCAGCATCGAACTTGAATCCGAGGCTGTTCAAATGGGTAGAAAAGGCGGTCAAGGCTTGATGGTCGTCACTGTTGCGTCTCACTTCCTGCATGCGAGATATACACTCGGCAAGCTGCTGATAGCTTTCCGCCGTGTCCGGCAGTTCCCCCATGATCAAATCCTGGAGAGCGGCCTGAAATGCGCGGGCCATCTGCAGCAAGACCGCCTGCGATGCCATATCTTCATGGGCGATCAGCTTCTCCAGCACTTCAAGGAGTCCACCGACCGCCGAGAGGTCTCCGGGCTCAATCATCATAATTTTTACTGCCATGTCATCCAGCAGTCCGTTCACACTCTGTTCGGAACCGACCATACAGCAACCTCAGGCTAAAATAAAATTTGTTGCCAGCAGAGACCTTTTCTTTTCACCTCATTTATATTTGCGCAAATCAAGCGCAAATTTTCAAGTTATAAAATGCGTCTCCCCTTTTTCTCTTAGAGCTTGTCCGTAAATAAGCTCTTGCTTTACTCGCCCAGCAGATTCGGGTCCAAGGCCCGTATCTGATCTTCCGTTGCTTTCTGGTTCTGCTTCACCTTATCGATAATATCCGCCTGGGGATACCTCTGCTGCACCAGGAGCAGCAGACGTCTCGATTCCAGCAGCAGGGCCTTTTTCTGTTCGACAGCATCCGTTTTCCGCGCTTTGATGAATAAATTCGCCGCCTCCTTGCGCAGCTCCGCGGCAGCCAGATTCACGGCCTCGGAAATTTTTGCCCTGGCCTGGTCCTGGTAATGCGAGTCAACCAGCTCCTCAAAGAGGACGATGGACTGATCAAACTGCTGATGATCCAGCATCTCAAGCGCCTCCCGCCATTTGGCGTCAAGGGCCTCTTTTTTTTGCATCTGCTGCATCTCTGCTTCCTGAGACTGCTGCACCCTGATCTCCTCTTCAAGATCCCTGACAGGAGAAACAACCTCATCGGGCTGAGCCTTCCGGGACCAGGGGGCCAGAACCGCCAGAGCCTGGGTGAATTTCCTTTCAGACGCCAGCTGTCTGGCCCGCTGCATTGCCTCCTCGATATTCTGCTGCACACGGCCACCGGCTTTGTCAAGCAGGGCCCGCCCCATCCGTGCATAGATTGATTCCGGGAAAACCTCCTCAAGACGCTGCACGCTTTCCACCAGATCAGGGGACAATGTTGCCCCGTCATACTGCAGCCATCCTTTCAAGGCCTGCCTGTAAAGCTCCAGTTCCTGCCCATGTTCATCCTGATCGGCAAGCAGGGCAAGCTGTGTTTCAACCTGGACATCCGCCTGTTTCAGGCTGGAAAAAAGACCGGCCACCTGCTCATATTCTTTGCGGGCCCGGGGAAATTTCCCTTCGGCAAAAAGCAGATCTGCGGCCTGCAGGCGGAGCGGCCAAGCCTGCAAATCATCCTTGCCTTGCGCCGCTTCGAGCAGAACATCAGCCGCCTGCCCAAGTTTACCGGTAGCCCTCAGGGCGCGGGCATACAGCTCCCGGGTTTCCGGCGCAATCCCCTTGTCGATGCCGGCCCCGATCATATTATCATAGGACTCCAGCACCTTCTCATAATCTCCCTGTGCAGCCCAGTAGCGAACAACCTCCTCTGCCTGGCCGGCAACGGTCTGCCGGTATGTCTGCAACTGTTCGGGAATAACCGCCGCAGCAACGGCAAAAATTGTCTGGCAATCGTTTTCAAGATAGGCGATATCCTGCTGGAAGGCGGCATAGGGTGATGCGGGCGGGACGATGCCGGCAAAACCGCCGTCACTGTTCAACGTGGAATGCAGGGCAAGATAGCCGTCAATGATTGCCCTGAGAGTGCCGGTGCATTCCCACCATTTTTCCGGCTGCGGCAGGGCAAGATCATGCAGGGAAAAGCTTGCGGCCAGCCCCTGCCATTGCGACTGCTTGTCTCGGTATTGGGTGATTCTTGCAGACACATAGTCCGACATGCCGGCCAGAACAGCCGGATCAAGCCAGCTCTCCGCCGGCATACCCGGCCAGCGCTCGCCAGCTTTCATATCTTCCGCAACTGCAGGGGCGGCAGCACTTTCCCTCTCCACCGGCGCCGCTTTTTCCATATCCTCATATGGAGGCACTTTTTCCTTCGGCCCAAGCAATCCCCCAGCGGTCTGACAGCCGCTGAGAAAAAAAAGGGGCATTATTGCCACAACAAATCCGCCTGAAAAAAAATTCTTCTTGATCATGATATTTTTAATTATTCCCCCACTCGTTACTTTTCCCCATTGCGCCAGTACGGAAGGAAATATCGCTCCAATTCAATATCTCCGCCGGAAAGAAATTTGCCGAAGGTGACCACTGAACTCGTATCCTGGGTTCCAGTTTGGGCGGACAGAAGAAGCCCACCGCCATTAACCGCTACAGGCGCTGCTATCTGGCCCAGCGCCGGATAAAACAGAGGCACCTCGCTGCTGCCGGAAAACGCCATATCAGCCATGTCAAGCGACCCGGCATAATCCCTTGCAAGGATGATGCTTTGCGCAACCTTGGTCCAGACGGGCAACGCCCCGCTGGAGCCGGCAATACGGGTGGAGGTGCGCACCATCGGCCGGTTGTCGTCAAAACCCACATACGAGGCAATGACAAAGCTGCCCGCGTCAACGATGAGGCCATCCCCCTTGCCTTTCACGCCGGGCACCACCCCGGCGAAGGAAGAGTTGGTGAAACGATTGGCTGTCCCCGTTTTGCCGCACACAGGCACCGTCATCTGCAGATCGGCAAGCTGCGCCTCCACATTGGGATCGCTGCTGTGCAGCAGGATGTTGTTGGCATAACGTCCGGTGCCGAATCTGACCACATTGCGCAGAATATCACTGACAGCCACTGCCGTCCTGGCATCAATAACCCGTTTTTTGGTGTCCTCGCTTTCATAAATCACTTCCCCGTCTTCTGTCGCTATTCTGTCAATAAGCGCCAGGCCGGGGTTCACACTTTCCTCCGGATTGTATGAGATGCCGCTGGTCAGCGCCTCATAGACCCGGGCCAGCTCAAACAAACTCATGACATTGGAACCCAGGGGAAAGGAGAGAACTGGCTCAAGCTCACTGGTGACGCCCATCGCCCGGCAAAGGTCAATGAGATACCGGAGTCCGGCCAGCACCCGGAAATCGCGCATATTATGCAGGACATCGTCTTCATAGGGAGGCAGGGAAGACAGCTTTTCGTATTCTCCCTGGAAGTTTTCCTGCAGCAGATCAAGCGTAGCAAGGCTCAGCATATTGTCAATGCGCACTTCACCCCAGAAACGGGCCGCAGCATCAGGGAACATGCCGGCCAGCAATCTCTGCAGCTCAGCCCTTCTGACAGGCAGCCAGCCATTGCCCGGATTCTCTTCGCTATAGTTGAAGTGATCACCGGCGCTTAATGAACCGCCAAACCATCCCTCCCCATCTTTTGCCCCGGCAGGCTGAAAGTATAGGTTTGGCGCCAGGTACCCGCCTGCCGTTTCGGCAAGTGCGGCGGCTTCATCAAGCACACGCTGCTGCAGATTTCTGTATCGGACAAAACTGCGGCTGATGATCTGTTGCCGCAGTTCACTTTCAGCGGCCTTCACATCCTCGGTCAATTCATCCAGTTCCTTTTCAAATCTGTCACTGTAATGAAAAAGGCCGAGATTCTGCCACTCATCCTGCTTGCCGGCAAAAATGAGATCCGCCTCGCTGGCAGCCACCGCCTTTTCAAATGCGGTCTTCTGCAATGCGGCCTCATCAACCAGTACGCCCATCTTGTCCCTGACACGCCGGGTATAATGCGCATAAGACTCGCCCTTCTCCCGGGCCATGCCGATCCCGGCCAGCAAGTCCTTGAACTGGGCCGGAGTAAGCCGGTCACAGAGATGATAAAGCAGCCAGACTGAGGCAATATTTTCCGAGTGGACACCTGCCCAGCTCATGGAGACCCTTTTATGGAGGCTGATGTGATCAGGTCTGGGGATATAGGCATTCCTCTGGTAGATAAACATGGCCCGTTCGTTATTGAGCTGGTCCAGAGAGTTCCAGCCAAGCTGGATTGCCGCCGCATAGAGCAGCGGCTTGACCGCTGAGCCCATGGGTCTCTTCGCCGACACGGCCCGGTTATAATAATAATTATCCATGCCGCCGGCAAGGGCCAGAATCTTTCCTTCCTGCAGCACAAGAGAGGCGCCCTGCAGCTCAGGATATTTCCCCAGATTGAAAAGATATTCCCCTTCTTCAGCGCCCTTTCCCCGCACGGACAGGTAGACAAGATCTCCACCCTGCAGCTCTTTCAGCAGGAGGGGAAGATCTTTGCTGCTGCTGGTGCTCCACCGATGCCCTTTGTATTGCACCAGTGAGGCAAGCAAAGGCATCAACCCCTGCTCATCGATAATACCAGGCTTGTCTGAGGCCTGGCCATTGGGCGAAAAGGAAACCAGCACCCGCACCGGCGGGCCGGTCTGGATTTCCTGCACGCGCCCCACCAGGAACTGACCCTCAGATACCGTGTTGCCGGCGCCGAAGGGCAGCTCTGCATAACGCTTCTGGAGAAATGAACGGTCGTAGCCGAGCAGTTTGACATCGATCTGGCTCAGCTCGCTTTGCAGGGCAAAGAGATTGCTGTCCTGCAGCTTGTTGTCGATGGTGGTATATACCCGCACCCCGGAGGTGGCCACGTTCTCTATGCCGTAATCCAGCAATGCCGCTTCAACCGCCGGATCATCAAGCCCGTCTTTGACGAGATCCATCAAGGTGTTCAGCCGGAACTGCATTTTCCCCCGTTTAAAAGGAATCTCTCTGGTCAGGGCCTCCTGATACATCTCGACGGAGATCATCCCCAGCCTGTACATCTGCCCCAGAACGTATGCCGTGCGTACTTTGGCATTCCCCCTGGCCTCTGCAGCGCCGGCATCATCCTTTTTGATAAACGGGTTGTAGTAATTCGGCCGCTTAACGCTGCCGGCAATAAAAGCCGCTTCAACAAGATCAAGCTGTTCCGGCTCCTTGTCGAAATAATAGCGGGCTCCCACTCCCAGACCACGACCGTTGCCGCTTACATAAAACTGATTGGCGTAGAATTCAAATATCTTCTCTTTCGGGTAATGGTATTCGAGACGCAGGGCAAAGAGAAGCTCGGTCAGTTTGGCCTTTACCGAGCGCCCTTTTCTTTCGAAAAGATTTTTGGCGGTCTGCTGAGTAATGGTGCTGCCGCCCTGGACAATCCTGCCGGCCCGGATATTGGCAAACATGGCCCGGGCAAACCCGGGAAAATCGATACCATGGTGTTTGAAAAACTGATGGTCTTCAGCCGCGATAAGACCGTTGACAAAATACTGCGGCAACTGCTCATAGGACACATACTGTCGATGGGTGTCCTGAAAGAAAACGCCGATTTTCGTCACCCCGTCGCTGCAGAAGACAGGGCTTTCCCTGGCCAGGCCTTTTTCAATATTTTCCTGCCGCAAGGCCTCACCGGGGTGATAAACCACCAGCCACATGAAAGAGGCGACAGAAAAAAGAACGGCAAAAGAGGTGAGCGCTGCAAAAATAAATAGAAATTTTTTAAACATTCCCGTAACAATATAAAAATGAATTAAAATTCACCAACAATTTTCAAAAAATACCCGAGAATATCAACGTATTCTCATAATGCTTTTCTTGCGCATGCGCAAGAAAAGCATAAGGGGGGGCGACAATTTAATTGCATTTGCTGGCCATGCCATGTAAGAAACTTAAGGCAATATGGTATCAATCTTGCTACAATTTCTTCATGCTGTACCGACTTCTCCAGTCGAAAGGCCCACAAATTCTGAATGTTCAATCATAACTGCATGGTTATCGAGAACAAGCAGAAATGCTCATCAACCCTATCCATTGTGGACTGTAAAGAATGCGACATCAACCAACATACCTTTTTTTATTTCTTTTGCCTTTTCTTCTTGCCTCCCTGTGGGGCTGCGCGGTAACCGACTCGACAACCAAGCTGCCGCCGCCAGCAGACGCCACTTTCACCGCTGAAGAGGCAGACGACGGCTCCGAGGCCCTTGACGCGGAGTTAGCGGCTGATGAAGGAACCGTTCCTGAACCGGAAATAACCGCTGCCGAAGAGTTGAAAGAACTTGAAAACCTTGGTGCCTGGGTACCCGGAAATCCTTACACGCCTGAAGAAGTCAGTTATGATTTCCCGGTGACCATGAACAAACAGGTTGAGTTCTATCTGGATTTTTTCCAAAATAAACAACGAGAAGCCTTCACCCGCTGGCTTGAACGATCGACCCGCTATGTCCCGATGATCCAGCAAGAGCTGCGGGAGGCCGGACTTCCTGAGGACCTGGCCTACCTGCCGATGATTGAAAGCGGTTACAGCCTCACGGCATATTCCACTGCCAAGGCTGTCGGTCCCTGGCAGTTCATGCGTGCCACCGCCCTTGATTACGGCCTTGAAATCAACAAATACGTGGATGATCGCCGCGACCCGGAGAAATCCACCAAAGCAGCCGTTGCCTATCTTTCGGACCTGTATGAAAAGTTCGGCGACTGGCAGCTGGCGGTAGCCGCCTATAATGCCGGCGGCGGCAAGATCAGCAGGGGAATCAAGAGCTACAATGCCAGCGACTTCTGGGAGCTGGCCCAGGAGCAGTATCTGAACAGTGAGACCAAAAGATACGTTCCCAAGCTCATTGCCGCCATTATCATTGCCAAAAACCCTGAAAAATACGGCTTCACAAACATCAATTATGAGCCCCCCCTGACTTACGAGACCGTGGAGGTGCCTCCCCGGACATCCTTGCGTGCCGTCGAGGTTGCCTGCGAAGCTGATCTTGACGAACTGAGAAACCTGAACCGCAGCCTGCCCCAGCTCGTCACCCCGCCATACCAGGATAGTTATGAGCTGAAAGTCCCCATCGGCCAGAAGGAGCTTGTGGCGAAAAATCTTCCCAGAGTCAATGAAACCGTCACCATCGACTACAAAACCCATGTGGTCGAAGGGCGTGAAACCCTGACAAAGATCTGCAACCTTTACAAGGTGAACAAAACAACGCTCCTCAAAGCAAATAATCTGCGCAAATCCAAACTGACCAAAGGCCAACGGCTGCGCATCCCCTATCAGATCACAAACTACGCCCTCTTGGACAAAGGGATGCCGCTGCAAGCCGGAGACCAGGCTGAAAGCCGCCTGGTGCTGCATAAGGTGAAGCGCGGCGAAACAATCTCACTCATCGCCAGCCGCTACAATATCACCCCCAAACTCATCGCCTCCTGGAATGGTTTGAGCAATATCAATCAGATCAAAGCTGGACAACGGCTTGCTCTCCATGTCGCAAATACCAGCGGCACAGCCAATCTCGTCGCCAGCCGCTCCGGCGTCAAGAGGGAAATGGCCGCTGCCGCCAAACCCCTCTACTATGAGGTGCAGAACGGCGACACCCTGTGGACCATTGCCCGCCGCTTTGATCTCACGGCCGATCAACTCAGGCAATGGAACAAGCTGAACAGCGACTTGATCTATCCGGGCACCCGTTTACAGGTTAGCGATCCGGAGGCTATCGGTTCGCTTTCCATGCTGGCGGGGAAAAAGAGAATTCTGTAACCTCCCCCTTCCTTGCCATGAAAATACCAGGGAAAACAGCACTGATTCTCGGGGCGGCAAAAGGAATCGGTAAACATATCAGCCTCGCCCTGGCATCTGCCGGGGCGAAAGTCGTACTCACCTATTACGACTGGCCTGAAGAAAGCAGACAGATGCAGGAGGAATTTGCCGCACTGGGCCATGAATACCTGACGGCAAAGGTCGACCTGCGCAAAACGGGCGAGATTGCAGGATTATTTGACAAGATCGAAAACCGCTTTGGCGGGCTTGACATCCTGATCAACAATATTGAGCGGGGCGGCATGCCGGTTGTCCATGGCCCATACACTCCCGAGCAATGGGATCTTGAAATGGAAACCACCCTCAAGGCCAAATGGTTTGTCTTTAACCGTGCCCTCCCCCTGCTGAAGGCATCCGGCGACGGGACGGCAATCAACATCTCCTCAATCGCAGCGCTTGTGGGCCGCTCAGGGCCGGCTGGCCTCATCTTCAACGACGGTTACAGCGCCGCCAACAGGGCGGTTTCCTCCTTTACGGAGACCTGGGCACGCCAGGGCGCGCCGGAGGTCAGGGTCAACGAATTGATGCTCGGCTTTTTTGAAACCCGGCATGCGGAAGGCACCAGAGGCTGGCCGCTGCTTTCCGACGGAGAACAGCAGGCCATTATCAACCATACCCTGCTTGGCCGCACTGGTAAGATTGCCGACATCATCAAGGCGGTTTTCTTCCTGATTGAAGATGCTTGTTATATGACCGGCAACGTTATCAGGCTTGACGGCGGCTATACCCTGGGGGCGGAAAGGGTTCCGCCCATGCCTGCAGGTGTGCTTTAGCGCATCGCGCCCATCAGCCTTCCGTCGTTTCCTGCTTTGCCTGCTGCTCCATCCTTTTGAGAATATCTTCCATGACCCATACCGGGATCTGGTGCATGATCACCTCGACCGCGGCCCGTTTGATCGAATCTTTATCCTTCGGGTTATCCGGCTTGGCCTCAGCAAGAATCTCCTCCGCGTTATACCAGCAGAGCTCATTGCCCTGCTTGTCATAGACAGTCAGGATACGCCTGTCCGGCTCATGGATATGCTCTTCTTCAATAACGTTACCGACAATCTTCAGCGCTACCTCATAGGGTATGAATTTTATTTCTTCTGACATGAAAAACTCCATCTGTGATGAATAATGATCCCTGATTATGATGAACCACCAAAAAATTACATAAAATAAAGTGCACCTGCTGCAACTCCGCCTTATGCCAGCGCCCGTGGCCAGAAAATTCGCTGATACATATTCTGGGCATAGCGATCCGTCATGCTGGCAATAAAATCAACCACACGCCTCTCCAGGGAAGCGCTTACCGCAAATGAACCGATCTCCTTTTCAAGAAAATCCCGGTTGTCCAGAAGATAGATATACAGCTCCCGCAGCATTTTGCTGGCCTTGACAAATTCAGTATGCACCTGGGGCGAACTATAGACATTTATATATAAAAACTGGCGGAGCAACTGCATGACCTCTCCGACCTCCTTCTCTATCCCGAATACCAGCTTGCCGTTGTGCGGCACAGTCGAAGCAAGCACTGCCTGGATCATGGTGACGATGCGCTTGGAGTGCTCATTGCCCAGCACCTGCCGGCACCTTGCAGGGATGTCCTCCTTGCGGATGACCAGACAGCGAATG
>Ga0180007_10000863_pt1 | contig 45534 bp, 43 predicted proteins | sample MM_PC_MetaG_FD_121122 | JGI IMG/M metagenome (GOLD analysis project Ga0180007, IMG submission 121122) | Groundwater microbial communities from the Aspo Hard Rock Laboratory (HRL) deep subsurface site, Sweden - MM_PC_MetaG | ecosystem: Environmental > Aquatic > Deep subsurface > Groundwater... | reverse complement strand
CGAGGGCCAGAGCCAGGGGATACCGGAACGTGGAGAATTTTATCACCATGGTCTACCTGATTGCGGCCCCGATTCAGGTCGTGGTGGCTTCATGATTTCCACGTCAAACGACGAAGAACCAATACGGTTTAGACCCACCTCTAAATTAATCTGTTCATTCCCATCCATTGCAAATATCTTTCTTGGCTTTGTGAAGCCGTTGCCCCCCTGGCTTTTGATCTCTCCATAGGCAACCTTTGCAAAGGCCTCTCCCGATTTCAAGACCACTTTTCTCATCTGCTCATAGTTCAGCGGACATTCACGGCGCAGGATCAGCATAAACACCAAAAGATAGATTTCTGCGGGATTGGCCTGATAGGCCCGGGCACCGGCGGCGGTGAGAGCGGCGACCTGGGCCATGTCGCGCAGGCCCATCTCGAACTGCTTAGAAAAGTGTTCAAAGATGGTGATACCGACCTTGGCGAACTCTTCGGGAACATCTTCACCTGCAAGATTGAACTCCGCCCAGAGGTACTGTGCGAAAATCGCGCGGTCAGGCTCGGGCAGGCGGTATTCCATGTCAACGAAGCGGCGCAGATAGCGCCCTGCGGCCTCCAGTTCCAGTCCATAGAGGGCCTTGATGGCGTGGCTCAGGGACTTGTCCTCCAGGGCCAGGACAAAGACCACGCTCGGGACGCTGAAGAGATGCTTGATGCGCTCCAGGACCAGCACGGCATAGTCCGGGCGGCAACGGTCCAGCTCGTCCACCATAATCAGCAGGGGGAAATCGGGGGTGGAAAGCTCCTTGGCCAACTCTTCCAGCTGAATCCGAAACGTATGCAATATCTGCTTCTGCTTGATGTAGGCGTTGATACGTCCTGTCTCGGGTTTGCTCAGGGCCCGTTCAGGGTCAATGTGACACTTGGATTGCACAACCTCGCTCGCGATACTCCACTTATTCTTCCAAAGAGTTGTGGCGGTGCTCTCTATGGCGCTGACCATGCTTCCTAAGCGTTGTCTCTTTGTCTTATTGAGCTTTGTCTTTTGGTCGTCCGCAAACTCGCAAATCGTGCCCATGAGGGCCACCAGAGGATCGTCCCCAAAGTCCGACTCCCAGGCATTGAACAGGATGCAGGGGCGCTCTTGCGTATGCACCAAGTCGTCGCGCCACATGCGCAGGAACATGCTCTTACCAAAGCCCCAGCCCGCGTTGATGGCCAGGACATAGGGCTTTTCGATGCCCGCAATGAATTGGGTCAGGGTTGCGGCGTAGTCCTTGCGCTGCAGCTTGTCGGAGGCCCAGGGTTCTTGGGGATCATAGCTCTCGGGGCGATCAAGGAGCTTGGGGATGACAGGACCTCCTGTCGGGGTGTGGCTGGAGTCCGGCAACTTGCGTTCGACGGTCATGGGTTTGTCTCAACTCCTGGTTTTCTAATCACAAAAAGGTGTCTCCTCGCCCTGCTGGGGAGTCAAGACAGCAGGCCTACTCCCCCCTTCCTGACTATAATTCGCCTCGGGAATACTCAATAACCGCAGGCATTAGACGCGCAAATCCCCGTCGCAGCCCGCGCATGGCGGGTGCGACCTCATCTGCCCGTATCAGAGTTTGGCCAGAAGAGACAACCCAGCAGAGGGGTTGGAGTTGGATTATCCTGGACGCTGAGGACCGCTAGTCGGCGGCGGGCTGTCCTGGGTCGTGGTCTGTTTGTCCGCGTCCTCCAGCAGGCGGCGCAGGCCCAGGCGCAGGCGGTGGGCCTGGTCGGGCGGGGCCTGTTGCAGCAGGCCCCGGAGTTCCGGGGACTGGAGGACATCGTCCACGCTGTAATCGGCGTGGTCCTCGTGCACGTGGGAGGACTCGCGCACGGAGTCCACGTCCGAGTATTTGGTGGCGCCGCCCCCGCGTCTGCTGCGCAGCCAGGCGCGCAGCTCGTCCTGGATGTCCTGCTCGCTCATGCCGCAGGCTTCGAGCTCGGTGCGGATCTCGGCCAGTTCACGGCCGATGGAGGTGCCTGGCTCGGCGGGGTCAACGGCCTTGGCGGGCGAGGATGCGGCCTGCACAGGCGCGGCGGGGGTGCCATCCTCGGGCTTGGCCTGGGGAAGTCCATGCAAGGACTCGTTGCGCCTGGCCCAGGCGGCCTTGATTTCGTCAGGACTCAACAGGGGCTGACCCACACCATGCAGCACGTACTCGGGGTTGATGCCGTATCTGGCAAACCATTCGTATTCCAGCACGATCCGCTGCGGGCCTTCCAGGTCCGGGAGCGAGCCCAGCTGCAGGGGATACGTCTCGCGATACATCTCCACAAAGCGCCGCAATTGCCTGTCCGGGATCTCGCCCTTCTTTTTCCAGCCGCTGATGGACTGTGTGCGGATGCCCAAGAGATCCGCGAGATCCTTCTGGCCCGTGAGACCGAAACTCGCATAGATCCACTGCAAGACCGCCCGGATGCCGCCAGATTCCAAGGTGCTCGCCATTCAGCCTTCCGAATTATCTTCTCAGAAAATGAATAAAAGTAGTTGACATTAGCTATGCGCCTTAATTATTAAGGCACATAGTGAAGCTACTTACTTTACGTAGGCAACCCCAACGCACTTAAGGTAAGCAATGACCCTACAGACCAAAGTCATCATCAGTCAAGACGAGCTGCCCCTGTGGCAGGAGCTGCTGCGCATCAGCGGCAGGCGGCACGAGACCCTGCTGGCCTTCTGCGCCCTGCACGGCCTGACCACCTCGGCCGTGGGCCGGGCCATCGACCTGCACCAGACCAATGTCTCGGGCATCTTCCGGGGGGTCCTGGCCCCCAGGCATCGCATCAACCAGATCAAAAAACTCGGGATACCCGGCTTTTTGCTGCCGGAGCCTAGCCGCGGCCGGGCCCGCAGCGTGGCCCGGGACTACTGATACTCAGTATAGCCGAATTTTTTTCAGCTGCGCAACGTGTAAGCACAGAAAGGATTCACGTCATGAGCCTGGAGCAGTTCAAAGCCATTCTGCGGACCATCGAGAGCTCCGAGGATCTGATGCAGTTCGTGGTCAAGTACGCGCCCAACGGGCGACGCGCCCGGGAGATCGCGGCGGCCATCGGCAAGGACCACCAAGTCCTGCTGAACGAGGCCAACCCGGCCAACGACAGCCACAAGTTCGGGGTGCAGCTGGTGCACCCGGTCTGTTGCCAGGCCGGGGCCATGAAGCTGTTGGCCATGTTCCATGCCCGGGCCGCCGGGATGCACGCCGTGGACATGGACTCGGCCCGGGTGCGTCTGGCGCACAGGGAGCCCGGCCAGGTCATGGACGCGGTGCTGGATTCCATGGTGGCCCTGGGTCACGTGGCGGACACGGTGCGCGAGAAGCTGGGCGACGGGCAACTGACCCGGGCCGAGGCCAAGGCCATCAGCCACGCCACCTGGGAACTCATCGAGGACCTGTTGATCCTGGACGCCGCGGCCAGCACGGCTGCGGGCCAGGATCCCTGGGGCGCGCCCAGTCAGACCGGGGCGCTGCCCTAGCAAGCAACGGCCCGGGCCACGAACCCACAGCGGGAGGAACCATGCACGCAATCAAGGATTTCCACGCGGCCGTGCAGGCCGCCAAGGAGCTGGCCCTGGCGGTCTATGCCTGCGCCGAGTGTGACGCAGAGCTGGCCCGGGAGATCATCCAGGCCCTTTCGCGGCTGGAGGCCGCGTGCCTGCGCCTGGAGGTGGCCCGGATGCGCGGCGCACGGATCCGTCAGCCCTGGCCTGGGCGGGTGATGCCCCCCATGGGTGATGCCTGGGCCGCAGGCATCGAGGCCTCACTGCCCAGGGGTGACCGCGACCAGGGAGAGGCCCCATGTCCGGCAGCCTGATGGCCCATCTCCGGACTGCGTTGCTGCTCCTGGCCCTGGGGGCGGGGATGTGCCCTGCGCATATCGCGCTACCCCGCCCCCAGCAGCCCCATTCAATGGGTCTGCTGCAAGGCCTTGCAGGGCAGCCAACCGCCTAGGCGGCAGTCGTTCCTGCAGATGGAATCGTTCTTCCCGAAAAGCTCCCCGGCCGGGGTCCAGGCAATGAAATAGCCCTGAGGCTTGTCCAGAAACTTGACGTGATAGGGACGAGCACAGTTGAGACAGTTACACGGCAAATCGGACATCATATTTCCTCCCCAGGTTGATGATGATGAACACAAAAAAGCATGACAGCACAGGGGCATATAAAAACATAGAACCACCTATTCTGCATCTGCTCGTGCGCGCCGAGAACGCCCGTGGCCGCGAGATCACGGATCTGCGGGCCCATTTTTCCAACACCCGGGGGTTGCAGCATCTGCTGGAGCTGCTGCGGGCCAACGGCTGGCGCATCGTTTCCGTGCGCAGGGTCCAAACCTGGGGCTGAGAAAAAACAAGGCAAGGAGGAATCATGGCCAAGACACTGAATCGCATCGAGGATTGGGACGGGTTCATGCGCCGGGTAGGCGCATTCACGACCACGCACACCCAGGTGGAGCTGGCCGCGGTGCTGGGCATCCGCCAGTCCAGCATCAGCGACGCCAAGCGACGCCGGAGCTGCCCGGCCGACTGGCTGGTGAGCCTGCTGGGCCTGGGGGCCAATCCGGCCTGGATCCTGAGCGGCCAGGGGCCGAGATACATGGTCCCGTCCGAGGACGGGCACGCACCCCTGCAGCGCGAGGTGCTGGACGCCCTGCGCCCGCAGCCCGAGCCCGTGGAGGTCTCCGCCAGACTGAAAAACCTGCGCCGGGACGTGGAGCGGCTTTTGCCCGGGCAGAGGGTGGAGGTCTTGGTGCTACCCAGGCAACTGACCGACGAGGGCGGGCTCTGCAGCCTGTGCGGCTTTGCCAGCGGCAAGCATGCGCCGGGCTGTCTGCTGGGGCACGAATTGATGGCGCCCCGTCTGGACGGCTGGGAAGACGCCCTGCCCCTGGGAGGTTGAGGCCATGCACAGCGCCCAGATCTGCGTACGGCTGAGGGCACGGCCCGGCGATCTGCTGGCCTGCGAGGGCTCGGGCACCCTGCTGCAGCTTACGGCCGTGGGCGAGCGCGAGGTCCTGGCCAAGGGCTTGGCCGAGAAGGGATTCAGGTTCAGCGCGCCCGTGGAGACCCTATGGACCCTGGCCGGGCGGGACTGGAAAAAGGTCAGCGCCGAGCAGGCCGAGGGCCTTGTGCGGGAGGGCCTGGGATGAAGGGTACGGGCAGTGAGCAGGCGCGGCGGTTCGAGGCACGGCCCGTTGCCCGAGCCAGGGGGCGATTTGACGGCGCGGTGCGCTGCCGGACCCTGGGACGCGAGCTGCCCGGGCGCGAATGCCTGATCCGCTGGGTCCATGCCCGCCGCCACGGTGGGCACTGCGGGGCCTGCCCGGCGGGATTCGAGATTTCCAGGCACCAGGAGGGGCAACGGGCCGAATCCGTGGCCCCTGCGAGCCCTACCCTGACCTCCCGGCCCGCGCGGGCCGAGGCCGCACCCTCTCCTTGCGGAGTGACGCCCAAAGCAGTGGCCCGGCCCGCGCCGCGCAGGGCAAAGATACAAACTAAGCCCAAGAAAAGGCCGCCTGGGCCTGCAAAAACATACAGGCCACAAGAGCTGTTGGCCCTGGCCATTGCCAGGGCCGGGCAGGGCAACGTCAGCGGCTGGATCGGGCTGGGGCTGCTGGTGGACGTGCGCTGGGGCCTGGACCCCGGGGCCGGGCGGGATGCCCAGGCACTGCGCCGGGAGCTGGAGACCCTGGGCCTGAGCGTGGCCCCGGCGGGGCCAGGACAGGTGCCGGGACTGAAGCTGGACCACGCTGCCAGGGCCTTTGTGGCCAGGCACGGACGGCGGGCGGCGTGAGGGAGGAAGCTATGAAAAAATCGTACCTACCAGCCCTTGCTTGTGAGCCGATCATAAACTGGAGAAGAAACGATAAGATTGCGCCCAGACATGAAATTGCCTTCCCAAAGTTCGGCGTATCCATTGATATAATTCAATATCGATTCAATATAATCTTCGTCGAACTCGAATTCTTTAACCAGATCAGAGATAGATACACGGAAATAGGAATCGCTCTCTTTGTAGCCATCAATCAGGAACTGGCGAACCGCATCAATGTCTCCGCGATCGAGGGTAGTCATGGGCATTGTCTCCTTGTTGTTGAGGTGAAGAAAAACCAACTACGGAAGGCCTTAACATGGAGTTCCGTCTTTCTGCGACTATTATATCTGACAGGTTATAACGAAATCGTCGTCAGAGGGTCTCTTGCGCAGCATGGGGCAGAGATTTGCACCCCATCTGTTGACGACGGAGGGGTTTGCCATGGCCTGCGCTGACACGCCCGTGAAGATTCAGGAACTTGAGGAACGCTTTGGCCGGCGCATCGAGCTGACCACCCTGGCCAGGTATCTGGGCGTTGCGCCCAACACCGTGCGCAAGTATGCTTCCAGGCTCGGGGGCATCGAGGTCACACCCGGCACCTGGCGGTTCTTTGACAAACGAGTGGAGCGATTCATCCATGGCAAGTATCTGCAAGAAACGCGGGGTTATGCGCGTGCGGGCGGCGGTCATGGTCCAGGGCAGGACCCGCAAGAAATGGTTCCCGGACGATTCCAGAACGTCCATGCGGGAGGCCATCCTCTGGGAGGAGCAGGCCCGAAAGGAGCTGCAGGAGATGATCCGGACCGATCAGCCGGCGACAACCGCCACGGGCTGCTCGGTTAAGATCCTCGACTGGCTCAACGGACTCATGGACCGGTACGCGCGCACGTATGCAACCAAGACATACAAGGAAAAGCAGTCCTGCTTCAGGCGGTTTGTGGCCGCTGTGGGCCCCGAGGTCCCGGTGTTGGAGCTGATCACACCGGACCCTTTGGGCCTGCCGCTGCCCAGCCGGATCCTGCTGGACTACTTTGATGGGCGAGAGGATGCGGGCTCGGGCTATGCCACCAACAAGGACCGCAAGAACCTGCGCAAGGCCTGGGAAGACGGGCCGCGGCTGGTTCCCAGGTTCCCGCGCATGGCCTTCAACCCCTTCGACGGCATCGAGCGACGACGCGAGACCAGGCACAGGCGCTATGTGCCTGCGGCCAAGGACTTCTGGAAGGCGTTCGACGCGGCCGATGGCCAGGACCGCGTCCTGCTGCTGACCTTCCTGCACTTGGCGGCCAGGCGCGGCGAGGTCTTCTCCAACGGCGAGGACAAGCCCGGGCTTACCTGGGACGACGTGGACTTCGCCAACCGGGAGATCACCCTCTGGACGCGAAAACGCGTGGGGGGAGACCTGGAGGCCGACACCCTGCCCATGACCGACGAGCTGCGCCGAACGCTGCTCTGGTGGTGGGAGAACAGGCCGGCCAGGCGGGAGACGGTGTTCTTCTGCGTGACCATGCGCGACGATGGGCAAAAGCACGAGCGCTGGGGGCTGCCGTTCAGATCCAGGCAGAGGTTCCTGGGCAAGCTGTGCGAGCGGGTGGGCGTGAAGCCCTTCAGCTATCACGCGATCCGGCACTTCACGGCTAGGCACCTGCACGAGCAGGGCTATCCCATTGGCTTCGTCCAGCGCATCCTGCGGCATCAGAACGAGAAGACAACGCGCGACTACCTGGAGAAGTTGGGCGTCACCACCATCCGCGAGACCGTGGAGGCGGGGATGCCCAGGGTAAAGGCTGGGGAGCTGCTCAAGTTCCCCGAGATGACAGCAACGAAAAAGGCCTCAGGAAGTGATAATTCCTGAAGCCTTTTGTCCCCGGGATTTGTCCCCGGAACTATGTGGTAAGGGCAACTGATACGTAAACCCTTTGAATTGCTTGGCGTCCCCAAGGGGGTTTGAACCCCTGCTGCCGACGTGAGAGGCCGGTGTCCTAGGCCACTAGACGATGGGGACGCCCTGACGGGCGGGGTTTGCACCACGCCGCGGACCGTCTTTTTGCTGAATCACGCCCATATTGTCAATACCTTTTTATCATAGGGCGCCGTAATTTTCATCCCCCACCCTCGTCCAAGGGCCACGCAGGCCCCAAAAGAGACCGCACAACGCCCCCCACCACGCAATCTTTGCTCTTCTGGTTCCCCGCCTGCGTTCCAACACCCGCGTCTCGGCATCCTGTCGTCACCCCGGCATCCATCGCCAGCCGCGCACCCAACCCCCGTCCTGCCCCACGCCCCGGCCCGCTGATGTCCCCTTTGCCCCCACCCAACGGTCCGAGGGACAGGCGCAGGCCCGGCATCTTCCCCAGCGCCCGTCTTTTTCAACATGGTTTTCCAAACGCCCAAGAACTGCTACCGTCGCAAGAGACCCTTCCTCAATCCCTGCGAGGACCTATGCCAGCAATCCGCAAGGTCGAAGTCACCCCCGGCGTCTACTGGGTGGAAATCCGCGACGCCGAGATGTTTATTCTGTGCGGCTGTCCGGCCGACAGCGTGAAGCATCTCATGAAGCGGGGGCTGATCATCCCCGAAGAAAAAAACGGCGTCCAGACCGAGACCGGCCCCAACGCCATCCTGCTCTCGGACACACTGATCCAGAACGGGTCGTTCTCCAACCTTGCGGAATTCCCCGTGCTGCAAATGCTCTACCGCCAAGGCCTGATCCTGCCTGGGCACCCCAACAACACAGGCCAAAAGCCCCTGCTCATGGGCTCTGAACCTCAGGTCCAGTCGCAGCTGCGCTACATCCACCGCGGCAACTACGGCCTGCTCAGCGAGCGGGAACTGATCCAGGCGGGCCTTTCCCCAGCCAGGGCGCGGGCCGAGATGCGCTTGAAGCTGCGCTTTGCCTTCGGCCAGATCAAGCGCCCCGAGGAAATCCTGGACACCATGGCCATCGGCGAGGCCTGCGTCCAGATCAGAGGCGGAGTCGGGCTGTGCCGCCTGGCGCACAACCGCTACGAATTCTCCTATGAGGGCGAGACCGTGCAGGTGGACCTGAACCTGCCCAAGGGCATGCAATACGCCTCACCCTATCCCCTCTGCTACCAGGACGCGGGCCGCGGCTACTTCGACGTGATCCACTCCGGCGACGGCGACGGCTGGGACGTGAACCGGCCCACCATGTCCAGCGTGATCATGTATCAGGGCGAGGTCTATCTGATCGACGCCGGACCCAATATCCAGCACACCCTGTCCGCGCTGGGTATCGGGGTCAACGAGGTCCGGGGCCTGTTCCACACCCATGCCCACGACGACCATTTCTGCGGCCTGACAGCCCTGATGCAGGCCGACCACCGCATCCTGCACTATGCCACCCCGCACGTGCGGGCCTCGGTGTCCAAGAAATGGGCCGCCCTGCTGGCCCGGCCCGAAAGCGAATTTGCCGCCTACTTCGAGCTGCGCGACCTGACCGAGGGCCGTTGGAACAGCGTCCAGGGGCTGGAGGTCAAGCCGGTGTTCTCCCCGCACCCCGTGGAGACCAACATCATGTTCTTCCGCACCCGCACCGATGGCCGGTATCAGACCTACGCCCACCTGGCGGACATCGCCAGCCGTAGCGTGTTGGACAGGTTCCTGACCGACGACGACAACGCCCCCGGCCTCTCTCAGCGGCTCTACAACAAGGTCTGGAAGGACTACCTGACCCGCGTGGACGTCAAGAAGCTGGACATCGGCGGCGGGCTGATCCACGGCCAGGCCGCAGACTTCAACCAGGACAACTCCGCCAAGATCATCCTCTCGCACACGGCCCGCACCCTGGACGACCACGAGCGCGAAATCGGCTCGGGGGCCACCTTCGGCATGATGGACCGGCTCATCGAAGGCACCCAGGACTTTCTGCGCTCCCTGGCCTACCGCCACCTGCGACGCATCCTGCCCGTGGCCAGGGATCCTCAGCTGCGCATGCTCATGAACGGCGAGATGGTCACCCTGAACCCGGAGACAATCCTCCTGCGCCGGGGGCAGCCCAACAAGGACGTCTACCTGATGGTCACGGGCGTTGTGGAACGCATCGACAGCAAACAGGGCCTGGTCAACGAATGCTGCGCCGGGGCGCTGCTGGGCGAACTGTCCGGCCTGGCGGGTCAGCCCTGCGCGGCCACCTATCGCGCCCTGACCCATGTCCGGGCCCTGCGCCTGCCCGCCACCCTGCTCAAACGGGTCATCGAGGACAACAATCTGGGCGCCTATTTCGAGACCCTGCGCGTCTGGCGCGACTTCCTGCGCCAGACGTGGCTGCTGGGCGGGTCCACGTCTTCGGCGGTACAGGACAAGGTGGCAGGCAGCATGATGACCCTGACATTCAAACCCGGCCAGACCATCGGCCACGACAAGATCCCGGCCATCTATCTGATCCACGAGGGTCAAGCCGAGGTACACTACAAAAAGCGGATGGTTGAGGCCATCGGCCCCGGGGATTTCATCGGCGAGGGCTTCGTGCTCTTCGACACGCCGTGCATCACCACGGGGGTGGCGCTGACCGAACTCACGGCGCTGCACATCCACGCCGGTCTGCTGCGCGAGGTGCCCATCGTCCGCTGGAAACTGTTCGAGACCTTCCGGCGGCGCATGGAGGCCGTTGTGGAGTCCACAAAAACCGGGCAGAGCATCTTCACCTGGCGCGAGGAATACAGCACCGGCGTTCCCAGGCAGGACAGGGACCACCAGCAGCTGCTGGCCAAGGCCGACGAGGTCCATAGGCGGATCACCACCCAGCAAGACAAACGGGACGTGGCCGAGGCCCTGGAAGAACTGATCCGCTACACCGCCGCCCACTTCGGCCGCGAACTGGGCTGGTACGAAGAGGAAGCGTTCCCGGAGCTGGAGCACCATCGCCTGCTGCACCGCCAACTACTGGAGGAAATCCGCACCAAGGCCATCCGGATCAAGGCGGGCATCCCCAACCCGGATGTGGAGTTCGTGACCTTCTTCAAGAACTGGCTCATCGACCACATCATGACCGAGGACCGCAAGTTCGGACGGATGATGGAGTTCAAGCAGGGCTAGAAATGAGAGGAATGACCAGCCCGGAACCCGCTTCCAGGACAGGGCCAGATGAATGATCGGGATCTGTTGCTTTGCCCTGGGCCTTCCTTGACCCAGCAATTTTCGTTGCCCCTCTTCGAGACCCCATCACCTACCGGAGAAACGCCTGTTGAGCGGACAGATCATGTTGTGGCAATGCCTGCAAAAATGCAGCAGCAGCCCCAGAATACAGCCCCCCGCCATGAGAACGTAGCCCCCGAATAGCAACGGGCTCGACAGCCAGAAGATCGGCGGGAGGAATGTTCCGGCAAACGCACCAATGAGGAGGGTCTTTTCTGCAAAGCCCAACGGTCCGGACCGATCGGAGGCAACGATCTTTCTGGCCAGTGAAGCAGGCAGGAAAAGACAGTCTCCAGCCTGGAACAGATGCGGGCATCGCGCACATATCGTGTATCGCATGAGCAGCGTAAAGCTGCCCAACGCATAGACCAGATACGCAACGGCAAAAATCGGGCGTACCAACCACAGTGAATAGGCGGCGATGAATACCGACAGGTTGAACGTCACCTGAGCGAAGATTTTCTCACCCACACTGAAACCACCGACCTTTGCGCACGCTGTCTTCTCATTGTTCAGGCTCATCTTTTCTCTCCTCTCACTTGTGCACAGTCGAATTGCTCTCCACCACCACATTCATAGGGGTTGCGAAGCCGAACCGGACACTTGAAACGCTCATATAGGCGAAGCAGCCCATAGCGGGTCCGATCCAAAAACACAAAATCAGGATTCGCAGTAAAAGACTTGCGATGCTTGAACATCGTTTTACTCAGTTCTCTGCCTTCGGCAATGAAGCCCGAATCCGCCCCAAAGTCGAAGCGCTCGGATTCATAAAGCCTGCCCAGCCAATTGCCAAAGCCGAAAGCGCATTGCAGGATGGCCTCCTCCGTCGCCTCGTCGAGTTCTTCCTGGATGAAGTTCATTCTGCGCAGCTGGCTGAAGTATTCGTCTCGCTGCCCCGTGGACATGATTCGGATCAGCTGACGATAATTCTCCACGAACTCCGCTGAGAAGGCCTTGACGCATCCGAAATCCACAAGGCCGACGCTCAGATCCGGCCCGATGATGTAGTTGCCAGGATTCGGATCAGCATGAATGCAGTGCAACTCATAAAAGCTCTGGATGAAAATATCGTTAAGCCGCCCGGCGACCACTTCGCGTTCATGAACGTCGGGATTGGTCTCCAGCCACTTGTTCAGAGGCAACCCCTCGATCAGCGTTGCGCTCAGGATGGTGCCTGAGCACCCGGGGTGCCAGGGCTCGGGCACCACGACCCCCTCCACATCCAGACGCTCCCGAAACCGGGACATGTTCCGCGCCTCGGCCTCGTAGTCGATCTCCTCCATGAGCCGGGCCTCGATTTCATCCAGAATGGGCCCTATGAGCACAAAGTCGGGCAGAGGCCGCAAGAGCCTCTTGATCAGCTGCATGTCGTCTTCAATGGTCCGATTGATACCCGGGTACTGGAGCTTCACAGCCAATGCCCTGCCGCCTGGGCCTTGTGCGGCGTGGACCTGGCCAAGACTGGCTGCGGCAAAGGCCTCGGCTTCGAAGGCCTCGAACACCTCCCCTGAAGCCTTGCCCAGGGCGTTGGACACGGCTTTGCTGGTCAGGGCCCGATTCATGGGCGGGACCTGATTGTAGGATTTCTGCAATTCCCTACAGACGGCCTCGGGAAACAGTTCCAATTCCATGCTCAGCATCTGGGCGACCTTGAGGGCCGTTCCCTTGAGCAGGCTGAGGCACGCAAAAACGGCCTGCGCGCTGGCTTCATCAAGCTTTTCCCGCGCGGCCTGTTTGGATTGTTTCGAAAGAAAGGGCTTCTTCGCGATGTAACCGAGAACACGCCCCCCGACCCCCACGGCAGCCTTGCCACCGATCACGCTGCGACGGAACTTACCCTTGGGTATCTGGTCGTTCATTAAGCTCATCCTTGAAAGCCTTGGTGATGTTTTCCAGAGCGTCAATCCCGTATCTGCAACTCTCGAGATGCGTGAGCACATGGTTCCTGAACAGGAACATGCAGATGTCATAGGCCTTGCTCACGACCCCGGCTTTGATCATGGCGCAAGCCAGCCCCATGGTCTTGTCAATGAGCGTGCTCGTTGCGGCGAACAACTCCGAATCATCCCTCAGCCAGTACGCCACGATGCCCAGAAAATAATCCCAGAAAAACCGCACCAGGACATCCTCGAACAGCTGCTCTTCAAGCTCTCCACTCTCTCGAGCCTGCTCAAAAGCTTGCTTTACCACCCCAAAAAAGCGCTCGCGCACCGGCTGAAGGGCCTTGGGATTTGGCGGCATGGAAAAAAAGATGCTCTTGAATGTTGCCTGGAGAAATTCGCGATCAGCCAGGCAGCCATCCAGAAACACCTCGAAGAAGGCCTGCAACCGCTCTTGGAGGGTGTATTTCTCCAGGTCCTTGGTTTTTTCATAGGCCGTCACCGCGGCAGCAAGCCTGTCCTCATAATAGGCGTAGAGGATGGCCTCCTTGGTCGGGAAGTAGTTATAAATCGTGGCGTCACCGCAGCCGGCCCCGCGCGCGATTCCGCGCATGGTCGCCGCCTTGAACCCCTTCTCAATGACCAGGTCCACCGTTGAAAGGATAATTGCCTGTCGATTCTCGGTTTTTTTCTTCTGACTGATCTTCATGACTCGCCTCCTTCCTCTGCTCTACCCCAGGAAAATGCGTTTAGCTGTCTATTAAAGCCATATTATTTGCACTTAATGTATATCAGTTTCACATTAAGTCAAACATATTTTTCCTTCGGCCCGAATACCCCAAAAACAACACAGCAAAAGCCCCGAGCGCCAAGAGGCGCCCGGGGCTTTCTACAAATGTCCGGGACAAGAGTGCGCAGAGGGACAAGAAACAGCCCCCGCGCCTGGGGCTCGGGGGCAATGGCAACACAATGGCGCGATCATCCGGGGGGAGGAATCCGGCGGCGTTGCGCCAACCGGGGGGGGGCCAGGGCTTCCTGCCTCAGCTTTCCTCTTCCTTGTCGGACGGCTGGGGGGCCTGATGTTCCGCTTCTTTATTGAGCAGGCGACTGGCCTGACGATCCGCCTTCTGCGCGACAAACTCGTCGACCCACGGGGAACGCGAGATACCCACGGTGTCGTAGCGCCATTTCAGAAACGAGCAGACCTGGTACAGCCTGCCCAGGTCGGCGGCACCCAGCACGGGGAGCTGCATCAGCTCCAGCACTTCCCCGGTGGCCGCCTCGGCCTCGCGGATAATGGCCCGGGGGGGCATGAACCACTGGGCGTGGGAACTGTAGCGCAACGGCAGGTTGCGCCAGGGGATGTCCGTGCTCGGCTGGGCCAGCAGCGCGACTTCCCGCTTCTCATGCAGGGCGTGCACCGCGTCTTTGAGGCGGACAACGGCGGGTTCGGCCTCCTCCAGCGTCTCGCGCAGTCTGGCCAGGGCCTGAGAGTCCATCTCATCGTAATGATAGACCATATTGAAATCATTCAGGCAGCGGACAACACCACCGCCGCCGCGGCCGATCTGTGATCTGCAAAAGTCGTGGATCGTCAAGCGATGCTCATGCACGGCCACGCATTTGTCCAAGTACAGGGCGACATTACCACGCCGTTCCAGACGGTCGCCCAACTCCATGTCCTCCGCCCCGGCACCGAAATAGCCCTCGTCGAAATACCCGGCCTCGACCACGGCCGAGGTGAAGATCCCCAGATTGCAGGAATAGAAGCCCGAGGCCCCGTACAGCGACCCGGATTCCATGAGCGGAAAACGAAAGGACAGGTCGGTGTGTTCGAGCAGGCACCCGAAGGGCGTGCGCTGGTAATCGTCCGGAAAGGTGAACTTGCCCAGGATGGCGACGTTCTTGCCCCTGGTGATGTCCAGGGCCTGGGCGTGCATGGCCAACCCCGCCGGTCCAAGGATCGCGTCGTCGTTGAGGATGACCAGGGCCTCGGCCCGGGCCTCACGAATCAGCACGTTGCGGGCCTTGCCCGGCCCGCCGCATTCCGGCAGGCGGAACAGGCGCAACTCATACGGGGTCTTCAGTGCCTGAAGCCGCTCATAGGTCCCGTCGCTGGAGGCGTCGTCGCAGACCAGCACCTCGAACTGATCGGGGGGCAGCAGCTGCCGCGCCAGACTGCGCAGATTCATGACCACGATGTCCGCACGGTTGTGGGTGGGGATGATCACGGACAGTTGCAGGGGTTTGGTCTCCTGAACCGGGTCCTTTGCGTGGCTCTCTTGCATAGGGCGGGTCTCTTCTTGCAGCCTGAGGGTTAAAACGTGACCAAGGTCTCGTCGGAATCGTGCAGCCAATAGCCCGGGTCCACGGGGGCAAAATGCCGCGCCATGGCGGGGCCATGGCAAAACAACGGCATGGCCCCGCCCTTTGCGGGGCGGTTCAGGCAGAGGGCGATGGTCCCGGTCAGGAGCCGCAGATAGCCTGCGCAACCCGCATAGCCCAGGGCCATATCCGCGAACTCCGGGGCCAGCCAGGACAGGGCCATGGCTGCAAAGCGCGAGTTCGAGGTCCGGTTCCAGTTCATCTTATGGATGACGTGCAGCGCCACCGGTGAATAGCAAAAGGACCGGGGGAACCCGAGTTGCGTGGCCCAGGCCGGGAAAAAGACGTCCCAGGCCGGTTGTCCGAACACGAAGCCCGTGCGGGGCACGCGCGTGGGGAACTCCTTTGGAAAGAAGAAAAAGTCGAAACCCGGCTCCAGAAGATGGCCATGGGTCGCATCCGCGGCCTGAATGTTGACCCGTGAGCCAAAAACAAAGCGTTCCCTGGCAGCCTCGGCAATCAGGGCCCAATCGGCCTCGCTGCCGCGCAGCACGATGTCCGCATTGACGATGCCGCAGACCTCTTGGCCCCTGGCCGCCAGCGCGTCCAGCAGGCTGTCCAGGTACTGGTAGTCCTTGCCGCATTCTTCCCTGGCGGTGTGCTCGCAGTGCACGAATTCAACCTCGGGATAGTTGGCTTCCAGCAAGGCGCTTTCGGCCTGCGTGTTCACGGAGATGACCTGAAAGCCGTAGCGCCGCCAAGAGGCCACGGCGGCCTGCCCTGTCTCCAGGTCGAACGGGGGGAGGCTGGTGGCAATGGCCACGGCAGGCATGACCGGGGCCTTGAGCCCTGCCCCTTTGGGCCGGATGCGCTGCTTGATGGTCTGAAAATTGATCTGGGCGAAGCTGTCCGCCGGTGCCGCCTGCACGGCCTGCCCCAGGAAGTCCAGGGCCGTTGCCAGTTCCCCTTTCTGCATCTGGGCGAAACCGAAGAGTTTGAGGGCCTCCACGTTGCGGCTGTTCCGCCCCAGGACGTTCTCCAGGACGGCCAGGGCCTGGTCCGTCAGCTCATAGGCCAGCATTTGGCGTGCATATTCAACCAGGCAGAGGTTGTTCCCCGGACGATGGCGGCACAACCGCTCCGCAGTACGCAGGGTGGCCTGGGCATCGCCGCGGGCGACCTGCGCCAGGATGGGCGCGAACAATTCCTTGCTGTGCTCCCTGGGCCAGGACTCATCCGGGTCGCGCGTCACGTGCGCGGGAACATCGGCAAAAACCCTGTACACCGCCTTCTCGGTCTGCGCGACCGGCACGTACTCTCGCTGGGGAACCGTCTTCATGAAGCTGCCTTTGTGAGTAAGACGTTCTTTTGCCGCAAGGGCCATGCGCAAACCGCCCAGGTTGGAATCATACGCATCGGCCCTCAGCTCCGCGCCAGGATGGCTTCGTAGACCCGTTGGCAGCAGTTGCCGTCACGCTGGGTGAAAAATCCCCTGGCACGGGTTTCATAGGGCTCCGCGCGCACGCAGCCTGCAGCCATGGCCCCATCGAGATGCGCCAACAACTCGGGCAGTTCGCAGGCCCGCGGCCCGAATCCGTCGCGCGCATAGTCAAAGTAGCCCTCGGTATACACATGTCCAGAAAAAAACGGCTGCCGCTCAGGAAACTGGTAGTGCATCACGGCCTTGCCGACATAGGCGGCCTCGATGGCCAGCGACGAATAATCCGTGACGATCATCCGGCTGCTGAGCAGGATGTCCTGGATGGACCTGAAGTCCTCGGAGCCCAGGAACGTGAACGCTCCCGCATTAGCAAACAGCGGCAGGAACCTCGAGACCTCCGGGTGCGGCATGAACAGCAGGCGATAGCCGTGCCTGGCGGCCATGGCGGCAAGCTCCTCGCTGCCCGTCACGGCGTTCCAGGCCTTGAAGTAACAGCTGTCCGCAAAGGCCTTGCCCTCCAGGTCCGGCAGTCCCGGCACATGGGCCAGGGACTTGCGCAGATGCATGCGCCAGGTGGGGCAGAACAGGATGACCTTCCCCGGCTTCTTGTCGGCAGCGCCCTGCAACAGCGCGTCGTGCCGCGGCAAGCCCGTGAGCACGACCTCGCGCGGGGTGAACTTGTAGTCCTCGCCCTGGACGATGGAATCGAATTCGGGTTGCGTGCTCGTGACAAACAGATCCATCCGCTTCTGGTTCAGCCAGCGCGACAGGTTCTGGGTGATGATGCCGTGCTGCAAAAAGGCCAGTTTGTGCCCCGGAATTCCAGCCACTTCGCGCAGCCCAAGGGGATCGACCACAGGCGGGTCGATCTGCGAGCTGATCAACCAGGCCGCATGCAGCAAGGCGTAATGGTGCTCCTTGCTGTCGTGGGCCAGGAGTGCGAAGCCCTTGGCCGCCAGACGCTGCCAGTCCGGAGAGCGCCTAGAAAGCACGAAATGGATTTTGATATCTGGAGCGTACTGCTGCATCCACTGATAGAGGTGCTCCGCATTGTCGTCGGCCTTGTGGATCCGGTCCATGAACAGCCAGCAGCCAGCGTAGCGCTCCGTCTTTGCAGGGGCTGCGGCCTCGTCCATGGTCTTGCGCAGCTTGGGCGGGAGCGATTCCAGCGGCGCATACCAGGCTCCGAGGATCTCCCGACTGCCCACCTGTTCGAACATCCTCCCGGCGCACAACACGGACACGGGATGGCCGTTGACCATGAATTGCAGGGTGCCGGTGTCAGCAAGGGGGAACCAGAGCCGGGTCTCCACGAGCAGATCCTGACCCCGGAAGCTGTGGTGCATGACCTTGGACCAGCGGGGCTGCACCTGCCCCTGTTCCGTTTGCGCCGTTACCTGGGCTGCTGCCCCGCCATAGCAGGCCACGGAAAACTCCCGGCGATCCGCCGAAACCTCATGGACCACCAGCGGGAAGCCGCCCAGGTCCACGTCCTTCAGGGTCGAAAGCATGGCCAGCCGGACCATCAGCGGCATCATCGGCAGGCCGGAGCTCAAGATGGTGTCAGCCTCGATGAACCTGAACACCGTGCGCAACAGATCAAAGAACCTCTCCAGGGCGTCCCCGGGGAAGGCATGACTGATGACGTTGTCCAGCATCTTGCGAACATACCAATAGACATCATAAAGGACGGTATTCTGGACAAAGAGGGGCACGTAGCCCAGCTCGGACTGGTAGGTCCTGAGCAGCCCCAGATAGCCGTAGAGGATCTGGTCCTGGTATTTCTCCCCCCGCGACCAGCCCTGATCCACCAGGCTGTCGCTGCCGCTTCTCTTGCGGTAGAAATACAAGGCGTTCTTCAGGAAGGCTATCTTGTAGTTCTTGCATGACAGAAGATAGCGGTTCAGAAAATTACCATCCTCAAATGACGGCTTGATGCGCTCGTCAAAGACGATTCCGCTCTGGGCCAAGCGCTCGCGCTCCACAAAAAAATTGGTGGCCAGCTGGATGCATTCCGGCTCGACCATCAGGTCTGCGACACGCACATCCGAGCTGAACTTGTAGCCCAGGGGATGGCTGTCGTTGAGGGTATTGCTGTCTTCGGCATAGTACACCAGCCGTCCGGCAAGCATGGCCCCGTCAAAACCGCTGTCCAGAAAATCCTTGGCCACCGAGAAATAGCGCTCAGAGACAAAGTCGTCGGCGTCGATAAAGGTCACCCAGCGCCCGCTTGCCGCGGCAAGCCCCAGATTACGGGCCGTGGCCACCCCTCCGTTTTCCTTGCGCAGCAGTGTGATGTTGCCCGGGTAGCGCTGCACCCAGCGCAGGATGATGTCCGCCGTCTCGTCCAGGGAACCGTCATCCACGACGATCAGCTGGATATGAGTCGCGAAATCCAGCTCCTGCTGCTCCAGGCTGCTCAGCATCTTCTCTATCCAGGGGGCGCAATTGTACGCGGCGGTGACAACGCTGAAGGCGAACTCCTGACTAGGGCGAGCAGATTCCTGAGCCGCTTTCAGGCTCGGGGCAGGGGAAACGTTCAGGGGCGGAACAACCATCGTGCATTCTCCAGCGTCGGCTTGCGGCCAACGGCTCTCACTATTCAAAAAAGGCCCATGGACAAGACAGGGCACATGCGTAGTTCGGTCCTGAGGACAGAAATCTGACACACAACCCTCAAGGCAATCCATGCCTGAGGGGAGGGCATGAATGATGGCCCTGAATCCACAGGAACCCGCGTGAGGTCATGGTTGCCGTCAGGCACGGGCGCCGCGGGCGCCGAGCACGGCAACAGGGAAAGCAACCCTCTGCTTTGTTGCTGAGCATCAGGTGAAGGACAAAGCAAGGAGGGTGCCAAGCACGAGCCGCGCCGAGTTTTTGACGTGCCTGCGTGCCCGAGGCCCCGGGTCCTCTGCCGCCCCACATTGCCCCGGGCAGCGCCCCGGCCCCAAACGGGTGGCAAGCATATTGCAACTCTTGTCTCGCCACCCGGCTTTTGCCGGTCATGGACGCGAGAGGCAGGCCAGAGAGGGTATCACACAACGGAACCGGAGCCGTAGAGATCCGCTTCGCACCAGCAGGCGTAGCGAAGCGCACAGAGAATCAACAATGGACATCTCCCCCCTGAAAAAACTGGTCCAACTGGCGGCCCGGACGACTCGTCGCCCGGATCTCGCCGTCTTCCCCGGGCGCTCCGAAGGCCGGTTCATCGACAATGGCAAATACGCCTTTCTGCACTGCCACAGGCACCTGCCGGAACTCGACTGCCATTTCTTGACCACGGACCCGCGGGAGGCGCGCAAGCTCAGGGAACGCGGCCTGCCCGCGCTGCTCTTCGGCCAGGGGAACAGCCTCGAGGTGCTGCTGGAGGCCGGGCTGGTCATCAGCGACGATTTCTGGTGGAAGAACCACCCCGAGATCTGGGCGGCCCTGCATCCCGCCCGGACCATCCAAATCTGGCACGGTATCCCGCTCAAGGCCATCGGCCTCCCCGAGATCAATTCCAGCGTGAACATGACCCCGGAAAAGGCCAGTCACCTGACCTTCGGCTACACCGGCTACGACTCCGTGGTCTCCACCTCGCCATTCTTTACGCAGCACGCCTTCAGGCCCGCCTTTGGCGCCGAGGACTTCCCGGAGCTGGGCTACCCCAGAAACGACGCCCTGCTCCGCCGCCACGACGCCCTGGACATGATCAACGTGGACACCGCGCTGTACGCCCAGCTCGTCAAACGCCGCAAGCAGGGGAGCTCCGTGGTCTTCTACATGCCCACGTTCCGCGATCTGGGGAACAATCCCTTCCAGGACGGGGCCATGCGCCTGGAGGCCATGGACGCCTTCGCCCGGGAACACGATGTGCTCTTCGTGCTCAAGTTCCACCCCTATATCGACATCGACGCCCCGCGCCTGCCCGAAACGATCCTCCTGGCGGACTCCAAGAGTGACGCCTATCCCCTGCTCAGCCTCTGCGACGTGCTGGTCACGGATTATTCCTCGGTGTTCTTCGATTTCCTGCTGCTCGACAGGCCGATGATCTTCTACCCCTACGACTACGAAGACTACACCACCAAGAACCGCGAGCTGCTGTTCGACTACGACGAGATGATCCCCGGGCCACGAGTGGATTCCGAGGCCGCCCTGTATGCTCAGATCCTGTCCGCCATCGCCGACGGCGACGCCCCGGGCCAGGCCCGCAGGGCCGAGATCCGGGCCATGGCGTTCAAGGACCCCGACGGCGACGCGGGGACCAGGTTGGGACAATACATCACCCGATTCAACCAGAACAATGGAAGGTGCTCATGAAGGCCGTGATACTTGCAGCAGGAGTGGGGAGCCGTCTGGGCCGCCCCTTGCCAAAGTCTCTTTCCGTCCTGCCCACCGGGGAAACCATCATCGGCAGGCAGATCCATGCCCTTTGGGAGGCGGGGGTCAGGGAGGTCTACGTGGTCGTGGGCTTCAAGAAAACCCTGGTCATGGAGCAGAACCCCGACGTCTTCTACCACTACAATCCCCTATTCTACCTGACCAACACGGCCAAGAGCCTGCTGGGCGCCGTCCGACACCTGGACGACGACGTGCTCTGGCTCAACGGCGACGTGGTCTTTGACCGCTCGATCATCAAGCTGGTCTTGGCCTCGCAGGGCAACCGCATCTGCGTGGACAAGAAACGCTGCGGCGACGAAGAGGTCAAGTATACCCTGGACGAGCGGGGAGCCATCAATGCCATCTCAAAGATCGTGACTAAGCCCCAGGGCGAGGCCGTGGGCATCAATCTGGTGCGCCGCGAGGACCTGCCCGCGCTGGTCAGGGCTCTTGAGACATGCAACGACCAGGATTATTTCGAAATGGGCCTGGAAATCATGATCAACGCAGGCGTGACGATCCTGCCTCTGGACGTCTCGACCTACCGCTGCATCGAAGTGGACTTCGAAGAGGACTGGGACCACGCCCGCCGGATGTTCGCCCAGGGCTCAGCCGAGTCGCGGGTCCTGCTGGGCTAGGATAAATCACGCGCCGAGTCCACTGCCTCCAGGGCGGTTGTCCGCGGCGAGCGCTGTCCGGATGGCATCCGTGCCGACGTTTCAGACATTTCGGCGGCCGGAATGGCCTTCCGATCGCATGGATCACTTCAACAAGGTAAGACTAATGAAAATTATCTTCATCCATATCCCGAAATGCGCGGGCCGCTCGGTCAATGGCGCACTGCTGCCCCGATTCCCCCAAGAGAAGACCCTCAAGGTCTGGAATCCGAAATTCGGAGCGGATATCGACGCCGCCGGCTTCAAGAATATGGACCTCAAGGCGATCACCCAAAAGGATCTGATCCTCGGGCACATCCAACTGGACATCGTCGTCGATAAGCTTAAGGCGTCCTTCAGCGAATACACACCGATCACCGTCGTGCGTGATCCCCTCGCCCGTGTCATTTCACTCTACCACTACATCAGAAGGACGAAATACCATCTGCAACACGAACAGGTCTGCAACGTCAGTCTGCATGACTTCATCATTAGCCAGCCGGCGAACTATCAATCCAACTATTTGGTGCATAGCGACACGGTCAATACATATGAGTATCTCAACTCCATGGGAGTGAAAGTGTTTTCTCAACTTCACTTGCGTCATCTATTCAATTATGTTTCCGAACTATTTGGAGAAAATGTTCCGGAATTGGCTGAAAACAAGAATCCGCAACGTGAAGGGATCGAGATCGATGAAGCGGCATGCGCTCAATTCATTGAAAGAAACAAACGCGACTATATTCTTTATGAGCAGGTACTTGCCGACTATGCGGCCTAGCCGCTCCAACGGCAATTTCCTTGTCACAGTTATTCACGGCCACGATCTTCACATCAGGGTATAGAATGTCACTTGCGAGCATGATCAAAAAGACTCACCTGCTGAGGCCAAACGCTCTTCCAAATTCGTATAGCCTCGCGATTGTGTGCATCTCCAGCTACCTGCAATCCATCCCTGAATCATTGCTGCTGAACGCAAAGACAATTTTCATCTTGCAGTACAAAGCTGATTGCCCAACTGCCGTCACCTTGTCCACCCCGAACAATGCACAGCATACGATCCCCGTACTCCCTTTCGACAAACTTCGTGACGAGATCGAATTCGACATCCTCTTTTTCCATCCTGAATTTTCGACCATGTGGCTGGGAGCCTCAGCACAACATCTGCGCGGATTGGGGATTGAGTCCTACTATATTTGGATGCCGACGCCACACAACCGAGGCATCTGCACGACTCATGACTCCACGTATTACCCATCCAACAAAACAGCCCTTGACAATGTCTTTGATCGGCTTGCGGACGAAGTGAGCAGACGTATTTTTGCTTCGAGAATCCGCGCGTTGACGACGGGCAATATTGGCTACATCGAGTTGTCAGAGTATCCGCAGTACTTTCATCCACTCGTGCAGCCAAGCCTTGGGGATATCGTCATTGATGGAGGAGTGTCAGAAAACATCAACCAGCAGGCCGGCTTTATCAAGGCGGTTGGTGATACAGGGAAGATCTATGGGTTCGAGCCCGATCCCATCGGCTTCGAAAAAGCCCGGGAAAGCCTCAAGAAGCATGACGCAAAGGGAATTTTCCAGCTCATTCCCAGCGGGTTATGGCACAAGCGGGATACGCTGCACTTCGATCTCGCGGGGGACGGCACCCACGTCTCACACCAGGGCAGCCCCGACTCCTGCCCGTGCGAAGTAATCTCCGTGGATGAGTTCGTCGACGCCCTCTCCCTGAAAAAGGTCGACCTGATCAAGCTGGATGTGGAAGGCGCGGAAGTGAATGTCATCAAGGGAGCCATCAAGACCATCACCCGCTTCAAGCCCAAGCTGGCGATCTCGCTGTATCATGCGCCCAAGGATCTCTATTACATCCCCCGCCTGCTGTTGGAGCTCGACCCTCAGTATAAAATCTACATCGGCCACCACCACGCCTGTCTGTACGAGACGATCCTGTACGCCAGAAGGCACTGATGCCCCAAGCACAGAGAGTTTTTAAGAATTATTGCCCGCCTCAACCTAAAACTCCCCCACAGCAACCCAAGGCTTGAAGCCCACAACAAAAACCCCCGACCGCCAAGCTAGCGATCGGGGGTTTGTTCTCATATGGTGGGCCGTGTTGGGCTCGAACCAACGACTCTCTACTTAAAAGGCAGATACTCTACCGACTGAGTTAACGGCCCACGCGGGGAAGGTGTTGATATCGACGGGTCTGATTTCTGTCAAGCTAAATATAAGCATGATCCCCGGTCACTGCAAGCGCGGCACGGCTCTCCCGCCCTGTAACAAGGGAGGTCGCGGCAACCCTGCGTGCTATTCGGGCGTCAGGATCTCCAAACCGCCCATGTAGGGCCGCAGGGCCTCGGGGATGACCACGCTGCCGTCTGCCTGCTGGTAGTTCTCCAGCACGGCCACGAGTGTCCGGCCCACGGCCAGGCCCGAGCCGTTCAGGGTATGCACCAGTTCGGTCTTCTTCTCGCCCTTGCGCTTGAAGCGGATGCCTCCGCGCCGGGCCTGGAAGTCCTCGCAGTTGGAACAGGATGAGATCTCGCGGAATTTGTCCTGCCCGGGCAGCCAGACCTCCAGGTCGTAGGTCTTGGTGGCCGAAAAACCCAGATCGCCGGTGCACAGGTTGACCACCCGGTAGTGCAGGCCCAGGCGCTTGAGGATGGTCTCGGCGTGCTCGCGCATCTCTTCCAGGGCGGCGTAGGAGTTCTCGGGCTTCTCGAAGCGCACCATCTCCACCTTCTGGAACTGGTGCATGCGGATCAGGCCCTTGGTGTCCTTGCCGTAGGACCCGGCCTCGGAGCGGAAGCAGGGGGTCCAGGCCGTGTACTTCAGCGGCAGGTCGTCCTCGGGCAGGGTTTCGTCGCGGTGCAGGTTGGTCACCGGCACTTCGGCGGTGGGGATCAGGTAATAATCCGTGCCCTCGAGCTTGAACAGGTCGGCCTCGAACTTGGGCAGCTGGCCCGTGGCGGTCATGGTCTCGCGGTTGACGATGACCGGGGGCATGATCTCCAGATAGCCGTGCTCGGTGGTCTGGACATCCAGCATGAAGGACGCCAGGGCGCGCTCCAGACGCGCAGCCCAGCCGCGGTAGACCACAAATCGGCTGCCGGCCAGCTTGGCCCCGCGCTCGAAATCCAGCCCGCCCAGGGCGGTGCCCAGTTCCCAATGCTCCTTGGGGTCGAAATCGAACTCGGGGGCCTTGCCCCAGCGGAAGACCTCGGCGTTGTCGGAGTCGTCGCGGCCATCCTGCACGCTCGAATGCGGGATGTTGGGCACGGACACCAGCCAGTCGTTGACCTGTTCGTCCACAAGGCGCAATTCCTCGTCCAGGGCCTTGATGCGCTCGCCCACCTCGCCCATGCGGGCCACCAGGTCGGCAGCGTCCTCTCCGGCCTTCTTGCGCAGGCCCACGTCCTTGGACACGGTGTTGCGCTCGGCCTTCAGGGCTTCGGTCTCGGTGATCAACTCGCGGCGGCGTTCGTCCAGGACGCTGAAGGCGTCCACGTCCACCTTGGCCCGCCGGCGGGTCAGGGCCTCGCGGACCACATCCAGATTCTTTCTGATAAATTTGAGATCGAGCATCTATCCTCCAACCGCCGGGCGACCCCGGCCGGGTTCTTATTGATAACTGCCCGGAACGCGTCGTCCCGCTGCAACGGCCATCTATAGAGCTTCCGCCCCTGGCTTGCAAGTCGCCCCCGACGGTACGGGGCTTGCAAACCTCATCAGCGGCGGCCTATTGTGGGCCAACAATCAGAGGGAGCACACGCATGGACCTTTCCGGATTCCAGTACATTGTGGTGGGCGCGGGCCTGTTCGGGTCCACCGTGGCCGAGCGCATTGCCAGCCAGACCGGGCTTCCCGTGGCCATCCTGGACCGCCGGGGACACATCGGGGGCAACTGCCATTCCGCCACGGACCCGGAGACCGGTATCGAGTGTCATGTCTACGGCACCCACATCTTTCACACCAAGCGCCGCCGCGTCTGGGACTGGGTGACCCGCTTCACGGCCTTCAACAGCTACCGCCACAAGGTGCTGACCCGCCATGCCGGGCGCGTGTTCCCCATGCCCATCAACCTGACCACCATCAACAATTTCTACGGCATCGATCTGGCTCCGGCCGAGGTGGCGGCCTTCGTGCGTGCCGAGGCCGCGCGGGACCGGGTGGACGACCCCGCCAACCTGGAAGAGAAGGCCATCTCCCTGGTGGGCCGCCCCCTGTACGAGGCCTTTATCCGCGGCTACACCCTGAAACAGTGGGAAACCGACCCCAGGAACCTGCCTGCCGAGGTCATCACCCGCCTGCCGTTCAGGCACAGCCATGAGGTGGACTATTTCACCGACCCCTGGCAGGGCATTCCGCTGGACGGCTACGCTGCGATGTTCAAGGCCATCCAGGCCCACGAGAAGATCCACGTCTTCCTAAACATGGACTATTTCAACCTGCGCGACGCGATCCCCAGGGGGGCCACGGTGATCTACACCGGCCCGGTGGATCGCTACTTCGACTGCCGTTTCGGAGAACTCTCCTGGCGGACCATCGATTTTGAACGCGAAGTGCACCCGGTGGCCGACTATCAGGGCACCGCGGTTCTGAACTACGCCGATCCCGACGTGCCCTGGACGCGCATCCACGAATACCGCCACCTGCACCCCGAGCGCGACTACGGCGCAACCACAGTGACCTTCAAGGAATTCTCGCGCCGCGCCGCGGGCGGGGACGACCCCTACTACCCGGTCAACACCCCGGCCGACATCGGACGCCTTGAGCAGTACGAACAGCTGGCCAAGGCGGAATCGAACGTGCTGTTCGGCGGGCGGCTGGGCGGCTACAAGTACCTGGACATGGACACCACCATCCTCTCCGCTCTGGAGATGTTCGAGGGCGACATCAAGCCCCGGCACAGCTGATCCGACCGGGTGATCGGCGTTCACGGACGATCCGCCGCAGGCTTTCCTTTCCGGGCATCCGGCGCGGTCTATTTATCGTGATCCGTCCTGCGTGGTTCTTCAGGCGCGGCCCTTCAGAAGCACCAAGCCTCGCGTCATCCTTCGCCGCCCCAAGGCGGCTTTTCCTTGTCCATTGCTCCGTTGCCAAAACTTCACTTGACCTCTTTTTAGGAATCAGTTCTATTAATAGAGAACTGATAAATCCATAGCCTTGCGCTATGTGAAGGAGGTCTCCATGCCTGCGAAGAAGGAAAAAGAGATTGCCGTGGGTTGTGCACGGCCCACGGGCGGCCCGGTGGGCGAAGCCCCCAGCGAGGAAGCGGCTGCCGCCGCGGCCCCTGCCGCCAGCCAGCCGTCCATGACCATGCGCCTGGGGCACAAGGCCCCGGATTTTGCAGCCCCGGCCTATCACAAGGGCCAGTTCACCAGCGTCAAACTGTCCGACTTCCTCGGAAAATGGGTGGTGCTGTGCTTCTATCCCGGTGACTTCACCTTTGTCTGAGCCACCGAAGTCTCGGCGGTCGCCGAGAAGTATGCCGATTTCCAGAAGCTGGGCGTGGAAGTGCTCTCCGTGAGTGTGGACTCGATGTTCGTGCACAAGATGTGGGACGACCACGAGCTGTCCAAGATGGTCAAGGGTGGCATTCCCTTCCACATGGTCTCCGACGCCGGGGGCAAGGTGGGTTCGGTCTACGGCTGCTATAACCCCGAGGCGGGTGTGGAGAACCGGGGCCGCTATCTGATCGATCCCGACGGCGTGGTCCAGGGCTACGAGGTCCTGACCCCGCCCGTGGGCCGCAACGTCAGCGAAACCTTCCGCCAGATCCAGGCCTTCCAGCTGGTGCGCAAGTCCAAGGGCAAGGAGGCCACCCCCTCGGGCTGGTCACCTGGCAAACAGACCCTGAAGCCCGGACCGGACCTGGTGGGCAACGTCTGGAAGGTCTGGAAGACCAAGCAGGCCTTTGAATAGCCCTAGGCTCAGATGACAAAACAAGCGGGCGCTTACCAAAGGAAGCGCCCGCTTCTCTTCATTGTGATCCACAAAACAATCCATGAGGACAATAATCAAATGGAATGTGACTTAAATTAAGGCTCCTGCTCAATCAAAACGGTACGCGAGCCATGGGGGGTGATGGGGTTCCAAGGGGAGCTCAGGGGGACATTCGCGACCCAACCGCAGGTGGTCGCGCAGTCCCCCTCGGTCCCCTTGGTCCCGCCGAAGGCGTATAACCAACACCGCCAGCGGGAGAATCCAAGTCGGTTTTTAAGGTTCAATCGTCGAGCCCAGCACCTTCAGAAACGCCCGCATCCACTCGGGGTGGGCGGGCCAGGCCGGACCGGTCACCAGGTTGCCGTCCACCACCGCGTTGGAGAAGGTCCCGTTGGGGTCCACCCAGCAGCCACCCGCACGCTCGATGTCCGGGCGCACGGCGGGGTACGCGGTGCAGCTTTTGCCCTCCATGATCCCCGCGGCCACCAGCACCTGCTGGCCGTGGCAGACGGCGGCGATGGGTTTCTTCGCCGCGGCGAAGGCCTGGACGATCTCGATAACCCGGGGGTTGAGGCGGATGTATTCCGGGGCGCGGCCACCGGGGACCACCAGGGCGTCGTACTTGGCCGGGTCCACGGCGTCGAAGTCGGCGTTGAGCGTGAAATTGTGCCCGGGTTTCTCGGAATAGGTCTGGTGCCCCTCGAAATCATGGATGGCCGTGGCCACCTGTTCACCCGCTTTCTTGCCCGGACACACGACATGCACGTCGTGACCCACCATGACCAGCATTTGGAATGGGACCATGACCTCGTAGTCCTCCACGAAATCACCCACCAGCATCAGGATCTTTTTCACAGCCATCTTGGATTCTCCTTGTGGTATATTGAAGTTATATTTTTTAACTATTCTGCCCTATATATCAAAGGTGACAGAATGATTGCACCCCTTTTCCGGCAACCCAGGACAAAAAAACGACCCCCGGCAGCAGGACTGCCGGGGGTCGTTTTTTTTGGAAAAAGGAAGGGATTCAGTCGAAACAACGGAGCCCACGGGGGAATTAAGGCCGCTTACCCCGGACGGCTCGAAAACCGTGCTGACAAGGCACAAAAAGGCGGCACACCTAGGGCATAAGGTCTTGTAAGCTCGAAAACTCGCTAACAATTCACTTATCACCGTCAGCGCTGGAATTCCAGCCGTCCGAAATCAAGAGTCGGCAATGACCGCCAGCTTGCGCCGTAGATCCTTGAGCACCGTGGCGTAGGACCGGGTGCGTATCTCGCGCACCGCACTGCCCGGATATTTCTTGTTCAGCTTGTAGTAGTTGCCGTCGATGCCGTAGGGCTTGTCGCGGTCGTTCCACTGGGCCCCGGTGTTGCGCTCGTGCAGGATGCGCAGATGGCCCTGATAGACAGGGGTGCGCCCCTTGGAGACCAGCATCAGGTCGTGCTCGGCGTCGTCGAATTGCGAGGGCGAGAATTGCAGGTCAAACCCGCCCATCTCATGCAACTCGGCCGTGCGAAACATGTGCAGGCAGCCCGTGACCGAGGTGCAGGGCCGCAGGTACGAGAACTGGCCATAGTCCAGCACGTCCAGGCACTGGCAGCAAAAGCCCACGCTGATGTTGTCCTCCTCGCGCGGGGCTCCGAGGAATTCGTCGGTGTGCTGCACGATATGCGGGCGCGAGCTGTCCACCACACGGCAGCCCCAGACCCCGGCCTGGGGGTAGACCCGCTGGGCCACGCCCATGTAGCCCAGCCAATTTCCAGGCAGGGTGATGTCGTCGTCCATGTAGATCACGTTGTCGCCCTGGCGCACGTCGGGCAGGTGCGCGAGCCAGTTGCGGGCCGCGGGCGCGCCCACGTTGACCAGGGTCGAGAGGCCCTCGAAACGTTCAGCCCCGAACCGTTCGGCCCAGGCGCGCACCACTTGGGGGGTGGAGTCCGTACTACCGTTGTCCAGGACCTTGATGCTCGCGTCACCCAGGTTAGACTGGGCCAGGGAGGCCAGGGTCTTATCCAGACTCGCGCCCTTGTTCCAGGAATAGAGAAGCAGGAAGGTCTGACCCTCGGGGTGTGGCCCCGCGGCATCGGCCTTGGTGAGCACGTCGTGCAGACGCAGCACAAGGTTGGTCTGCCAGGGTTTGGCCAGCACCGAGGCCCGCCACAGGGCCACGGCCCCGGCCCGGTCGCCGCCGCGCAACAGGCACTCACCCAGGCGCAGGTCCAGGCCGGGCCATTCCATGGTTGCGCGCAACGCACTATAGACCTCAAAGGCCTCGGTGGTGCGTCCGAGGTGGAACAGGGCATCGCCCTCGGCGTGCCTGGCGTAGACGGCGCAGGGGCCTGCCGGAAGCGTGCGCGCCATGGTCAGCAGCCACTCCCAATGGTTGTGCTCGCTGGCGCATTCGGCGGCCTGCCACCACCAGTGAAGATTCTGGGGTTCGCGACGCAATTCGGGCTCCACGGCCTCGCGCATGGCGTCCCCGCCTTGGGCCAGAAGCCCCTCGCGCCTGTCGCGCCAGCTGACCGGGCCGCGGAAGGTGTTGCCCATGGCGATGATTGCCTCGCGTTTGGCCGGGGACAGGATGCCCCCCAGGGCCTGATCCAGGCTGACCAGTTGGTGGGCCAGGGTCGGGTCGCCGGGGTCGGTGTCCCAGGCCTGATGCAGCTGGTCAAAGCCCACGGCCAGCAGCAACTCGCGGCCTCGGGCCTCGGGAACGGCGCCCCGCTCCATGAACTGGTTGCCCGTATGGATGCTGAAAAATTTGCCCGAGGTGCAGGTGGTCAGGAACATGCCCAGGTCCGAGGGCAGCATGGGCCATTTCAGAGGCTGGCTACTCATGGGACACCGCTCCCGTGCCGGACCGCCGGAGGATCTGCACACAGGCCTTGCCCAGCGCCTGCCCGCGCCGCAATTGGTCACCCTTGGCCTGCCGTTGCGGCCAGCCTTGCAGTCCATTGCCCATGATTCCCAGAGTGTCGTCTAACATCGGCCCTCCTGGCCCGTCGCCCCGGCGTCCCGCCGGTTCAGCGTCTCACAAAATCCGTTCTGCGGCCGCCCGCGGATAGTCCAAGGGCCCACCCCTCTGCCCAGCTCCTTGGGCACTGCCCGAGGTCGGAGCCGGGGCCCCTGTCAGGTCACGCCCCTTGCTCACGGCATGCGGCTGACACCAACCGTCAAACATCCGACGTCCACCCCAGATGCTGTGGACTGGATCATCCTTTTCCGATAGTTTCAAGCCACCGGATTACCCGGATAATCCCGCAGCCAAGGCTTGTTCATGAAAAGCGCGCTCACGCCCACGGGACTCGCTGTCCTTGTCCCCTGCCATAACTGTGCCGAATTCATCACCGAATGCCTGGAGTCCATCCAGGCCCAGGACCTCGGCGGCTGGCGACTGCTGGTGGCCGACGACGCCTCCGAGGACGGCACAGCCGACATCGTCGCAGCCATCGCCGCCCACACCATGGACCCCAGGATCACGCTGCATCGGGGTGCGCCACGCGCCCACCTGATGGGCAACATCCTGGCCGGGCTGCGCGAGCTGGACCCGGGACCGGCCGAGGTCGTAGCCGTAGTGGATGGCGACGATCACCTGCTGCCCGGCGCCCTGGCCCGGATCATGGAAGCCCACACCAAGGGCTTCGACCTGGTGTACACGGACATGCGCATCGACGGCAGCGAGGGCTCCCTGGGCGCGCAGCTGCTGGACACGCTGCCCCCGCGCCAGCAGTTGTGGTGCGTCTCGCACCTGCGCAGCTTCAAGGGCTACCTGCTGGACAGTCTGGCCGACGACCTGTTCCGGGACGAAGGCGGCGAGTATTTCCGGGCCGCCGGGGACCTGTCCCTGTACCTGCCCCTGGCCGAGGCCGCAGGGCCGGGCAAGACCCTGTTCCTGCCCGAGAAACTCTACCGCTACCGGGTCCACGAGCGCTGCAACTTCAAGCACCGCCGCGCCGAGCAGCTGGCCAACAACGCCCTGATCCGCTCACGCCCGCCCCTGGCCCCGCAGACCAACCACTTTGATTTCAGCGAGACCGTTACGGACCTGGACAAGCTCGGGCTGCGCGCCCTAGGCCAGGAGGTCCGCGCGCGCACCCCACGCCCCTATTCCGTCTGCCTGGAGCACGTGGTGGACGCGTCCCAGGCCGACTCCTGGCGGGCCTACCATAACCTGTGGATCGCCGAGGGCGTCTACCTGCGCGGAACAGTGGAGGGGCCATGAGCGAAAGCGACGCCCGCCCCGAGGTCCTGGCCATCATCCCCGCCCGGGGAGGGTCCAAAGGCCTGCCACACAAGAATATCCTGCCGCTGGGCGGGATGCCGCTTCTGGCCTGGAGCATCCGCGCCGCCCTGGAGGCGACCCTCGTGACCCGGGTCGTGGTCACCACGGACGACGAACAGATCGCCGCCGTGGCCAGGGACTGGGGGGCCGAGGTGCCCTTTCTGCGGCCTGCGGAACTGGCCGAGGACCGCAGCAACATCCAGGACGGGGTCAACCATCTGCTGGAGCAACTACGGGCGCGCGAGGGCTACGTCCCCGACGCCTACTGCGTGCTCTACCCCACCCATCCCTTCCGGGCACCCGGGCTGGTGGACCAGCTGACAGCCCTATTGATCGAGACCCGCAGCAAGGTCGTCACCGTCAAGCAACTGGATACGAAGCCGTGCATCTGGTCCGTCCCGGCAGACAAGGGTCACGTTTTCCTCACGACCGGCACAGCCAACACCAGCCTAAACGTCTACCGGCCCTATGGACTCTACGAGGGCAAGACCGTCAAAAGGCCAACACAGCACTTTTGCCTGCATGTCATTGACGACCCCATTCAGATGATTGATATCGACACCAAAGAAGATCTGCGCTTGGCCAACGCCGTGCTGAAGGCAGGACTGTTTGACCATGGAGGCCAGCCATGAGGATCATCATCCCGGCAGTGCTTCACCCCGAGGAGTATCTGCACGGCTATCCCACCCTGTTCCAGGAACTGACCCTCCGATCGGCCCGGGTGGCCATGGCTGCGGCAAGACTGACTCCCCAGGACATCTCGGTGCATGTTGTGCACGACGCGCGGCCCAATGCAATTGCCCTGAGGCTGCGTGAATCCGGAGCGATCCTGACCACGATCAAGGCCGATGACAGTGAGACGACAACTATGCCCTTCCTGCCTCATGGCGCGAGCCTGTCCCTACAGTCCCTTGCCGCGCCAACGGCGCAGGACCCCGTGGCGATCCTCAACCCGCGCAACCCAGTCCTGGGCGTTCACGATCTTGACGAGGCCTTGGAACACTTCGCCAAGACCGACGTCCCGTGCCTACTGAGCGCCCTCCCTCCCGCTGACCATCCCTGCCAGGGAAAGGTCCTGCACGCCCTCGTGGCCCCATTTCGCCCCTTGGGCGACGGCGCCTCGCTCAGGCTCGACAAGCAAGACCGTCAGGTTGTCCTCCTTCAGAACCCGGCACCTGCACGGAGCCTGCTGGTGCTGATGTGGCAAGGTGGCAAGATCGTCCTGCCCCACGTCCCACCCAGACAGGGCCTCCAAACCACGTTCGTGCTGCCTCCCGGATACATTCTCCCCGACGCTGCACGCTGGGGACTGATCACCCCGGTGGCCGCTCCGGGCCCCGCACGATTCCTGCTGCCCTATTCCCCGGATGATGCCCCCTGGAATTGGGACCACCTAACGACGATGGTAACCGACACCCGAGGACGACGAATCGCAGGTCGGCAGGATTTCCCCAACCTGATGCAACCCGACGGCAGCCTTTGTCTCTTCAGGACGGCTATTCCCGCCTATTCGCGCAAGGACCCGCTTGTCCATGGCATCTGGGAATTGCCTTTGGAACGTTCCCTGCTGATCACGGACAGGCTCGCGCATCTGCGCTGGCAACTGCTGAAGGAACATGAACAAGAAGTGTCCCAGACGTCCAGCCCTCCGAGGCTCAACCCCCGTTGAGGGTCGAAAGAAACCTCCACTGGCGTGGTTCTTGCTACCCTCCTTTCTCTTAATATTCACTCAAACAAGGTGTTGCCGAAGATGTCCTCTCAGCTCCGCTTCTACAAAGACGTTGTCACAGCCAATGCGCATGGCCAGTCGGCCAAATGGTATCCTCCGGTCCTGGCCGGGGCACAGACGTTGTCTCGAAGCCTGTTCGACGCCTCCGTATATCGGGGCTGCGCTGACATTTTCGGGAAACTTTCCCCTGACGAATACGCCGACTTCATCGCCGGATTCATTGCCACGGGCGTCGAAACGCATGGCAAACACTGGCGCTATGCGGACATCTGCACGGCCCTCTTCAGCCTGAGTCGGTCCCTGTGCGTGGATTCGTATCTTGAAATCGGCGTACGGCGCGGGAGGAGCATGTCCATGGTGGCGGGGACACGCCCCCAGGCCAACATTGTGGGCTTCGACCTGTGGCTGGACAACTATGCGGGGTTGGAAAACCCTGGTCCCGACTTTGTCCGCCAGGAGATGGAACGCCTGGGATACAAGGGTGCCCTGGAGTTCATTTCCGGCAACTCCCACGAAACCGTCCCCGCCTATTTTGGGCAACACCCGGAAGCGACCTTCGATCTGATTACCGTTGACGGCGACCACAGTCCGGAAGGCGCCATGACCGATCTGCTGACCGTGCTGCCCCGGTTGCGCATCGGCGGGGCCATTGTTTTCGATGACATCGTACACCCGCAGCACACCTATCTGAAGGACGTCTGGAGACGATCCGTGTCCTCAAAAACAAACTTTTCGTCATACGAGTTCACCGACCTCGGGTACGGTGTGGCCTTCGCGATCCGAAGGAGCTGAAATGGAAACTCAGACCATCCTCGTGACCGGCGTGAACGGATTCATCGGCAGCCATGTGGCCCGCCTGCTCAGAAAGAACTGGCGGATTCTGGGAATCGACACCAACTCCATCGACATCCACGGCACAACCGACAAATACTGCCAACTCGTTCTGCCCGATGCGGACATCGAGGGCCTGCTGCGCGCGGAAAAGCCCCTGGCCTGCCTCCATTTCGCCGGATCGGCCTCGGTGGGCCACTCCCTGGAACACCCATCTCATGATTTCCAGGCCGGTCCAGTGGCCCTGTTCCAGCTCCTTGACGCCATTAGGAAAACAACCCCCGATTGCGTGGTGCTCTTTCCTTCCAGCGCGGCAGTGTACGGGAATCCCAAGGCATTGCCCATCACCGAGGACCACCCTTTGGCCCCCATTTCCCCTTACGGCCACCACAAACTCATCTCCGAACAGATTCTGAAGGAGTTCAGTTCGATCTACGGGCTGAACAGTGTCATCCTGCGGATCTTCTCCTGCTACGGCCCAGGCCTGAAGAAACAGCTGCTGTGGGATGTCTGCGAAAAGATCGACCAGGGCCGGTTGCAGTTGTTCGGAACAGGGGATGAAACCAGGGACTTCATCCACGTCGATGACGTGGCCCTGGCCATGGAGCACTTGCTGACTCATCAGGTCCACAACGGTGTGTTCAACCTGGCAGGAGGTGAACAAACCACCGTAAAACGGATCGTGCAACTCCTCGTGGAAGCCTCAGCCAAGCCCGGAACAACAGCCGAATTCAACCAGAATTCACGGCCCGGTGACCCCCTGCACTGGCAAGCCGACATCTCGCGCCTAGTCCAGACCGGCTTTAGGCCGCAGATCTCCTTGGAGCAGGGTGTCACCCAATACGCCGCCTGGTATACAAGGCAGATCCATGAACACAACTAGATCCCCGAGGATCGGAATACCCTTCATCGCCGACTCCTGGCTGGGCGGTGTGAATTACGTCATCCATCTCTTTCTGGCGGGCCATGCCCTTCCCCAAGACCTCCGCCCCCGGCTGATCCTGGTGGTGCCTGAAAAGTTCCTCAAGGAACAGGCCGTCATCGAGCACCAACGCATCCTGCCCCTGGCGGACAGCATCATCGCACGCACGGACAACCGGAAACTGGCCGAACAGCTTCTCGGACCTGGGGTCATTACCTGCGGCAGCGACGCAGAGCTTTTCGAACACATCGACTACCTTTTCCCCGTGCACAGCGATGTGCTCGAGGGCTGGCCCGCCGCTTCCTGGATTCCTGATTTCCAGCACCGACGCCTGCCGCACTTTTGCCCCCGGGCCGAATTGGAAAAACGGGACGTCGTGGACCACATGGTGGCCGAGCGGGCCAGGCTCATCGTGTTCAGCAGCGAGGCCGCCCAGAGCGACTTCCGCCACTTTTTCCCGGAATCCCGGGCCATGGGCTCCATTCTGCATTTCACCACGATCCCCGAAGAGTCCTGGTACCAGGGCAATCCGGAAGAGACCCGCAGCCACTACGGCCTGCCAAAGCACTATCTGATTTGCTGCAACCAGTTCTGGATCCACAAGGACCACAAGACCCTGTTCAGCGCCATCTCGGTCATGAAACGGATGGGGCGGCCCATGCACCTAGTCTGCACAGGCCCCACGCACGACTATCGCCACAAGGGATACTTTGACGAAATCAAGGTCATGCTCAAGGTTCTGGGAATCGAGGAGCTGGTCCACATCCTGGGCCGCATCGACCGGGACGACCAGATCCAGCTGCTTCGGGGCAGTCTGGCCGTGGTGCAGCCCTCCCTTTTCGAGGGCTGGAGCACCGTGGTCGAAGACTGCCGCGTCCTGGGCAAGACCCTCTTTCTCTCGGACATCGACGTCCACCAGGAACAGGCCCCCGAACACGGCATCTACTTCAAGGCCGGCGACGCCGCGGACCTGACTCAAAAGATTCTGACCCATTCAAGGGCGCTGGGGGCCACCCAAGGCACGACAAGAGAGGAAGAGGCGCGCCGCGACGCCTCCAAGCGCATTGGACTGTTCGGATTACAGCTCTTGCGCATCGCCAAGGAAGGCCTCAGGCTTTTCACCTCGTCGCCCGAGGCCCTGTCCAGCGCAGTCCAGGAGCCCCCGCGCCAGGAGACCCTAACTATCACGACCAGCATCGCCCCCAAGGGGATTGAGAAACAGCAGGCCGCCGTCCGCAGCTGGGTTGAACTGGGCTTTGCCGTCGAATCCCTCAATTCACCGGAGGAAATTCCCCAGGTCGCGCCACATTTCCCGGAAGTCCGCTTCGTCCCCGTGGCCCGGAACGCCAGGGAAACCTTGGGCAAGCCCTTGGTCTACCTCGATGACCTCTTCGCGCATTTCTCGGCCTCGGGCCGCTCCATCTGCGGGGTGGTCAACTCGGACATCATCCTGCGCGGCGCCGCCGACCTGACGCAGCGCCTGCGCGCCGAGGCCAAGGGCTGCTTCGTGTTCGGTTCGCGCCTGGACGTTGCCGACGAGCGCTCGACCCAGGGCAGGATGTACGACCAGGGCTTCGACTTCTTCTTCTTTGATCGCTCCGTCCTGCCCTTGTACAAACAGACAGAGTTCTGCCTTGGCGCCCCCTGGTGGGACTACTGGATCGCCTTTGTCCCCATCCTCGCAGGCATTCCCACCAAGCAGGTCCGCACGCCCACGGCCTACCACCCGATGCATGAACTTGCCTGGTCGTGGAGCTGGTACGTCCGCCTGGCCCGGGAAGTGATTCGGGGGATCGAGATCCCCGGGCTCTCTCCGGAGATGATCCCTCTCGAAGGCTGGACCAACGAGAACCTCCAGCTGTGCCGGAACATCGCCGCCTCCGTGCTGGAACAGATACAGCGCTGCTCCCTGCCCCTGCATCTCGACGAAGCCCAGGAAGCGGGGCGCAACGCCTTTGCCCGCTGGCCCCGGATCACCATTGTCACCCCGTCCCTCAACCAAGGCGGCTCCATCGAGAAGACCATCCGCTCCGTGTTGGAGCAGGGGTACCCCAATCTCGAATACATCGTCATGGATGGCGGCAGCACGGACCAGAGCGTCGAGATTATCCGCAAATATGAATCGCGCATCGACCACTGGGAGAGCCAGCCGGACGGAGGCCAATCCGACGCCATCGGCAAGGGCCTTGCTTTGGCCAGCGGTGAAATCTTCAACTGGCTCAACTCCGATGACTGGCTGGAGCCCGGAGCCCTGCATCGCGTGGCCGAGGCCTGGCGGGAACACCCGCACGCGGCGGGCTGGGTGGGCGCCTGCCGGAGGATGGACCCGGAAGGGAACGAGCTCGACGTCGTCTTTCCCAACAGCCTGGGGCGCTCCAACCTCGGCCAGAACTGGAACGGAAAGCAGATCTACCAGCCCGCGTGCTTCATCGACACCGCCCTGGCCAAGCGCTTTGGCGTGGACGCCGGGCTGGACTACTGCATGGACCAGGACCTATATTTCCAGATGTTAGAACAGGCCCCCTTCGTCTCCGGGAGAGGCGTCTGGGCCGGGGCGCTCATCCACCCCGAGGCCAAGACGACGGCCGACCGGGAGGGACTGTACCGGGAGGTCATCGAGCTCCAGCGCAGGCGGGGCTTCGCTGAAGGAGCCCAGGTGCGCGAGAATTTCTGCTTCCAGGGAGGGCTTCCCGGCTTCATCACGCCCGACGACATCAGGGCTCGCCTGAAAGACATGCACGATCCCGCCCAAGGCAATAGCTCGCACCTGAAAGGCCTGCGTGTGGCCGTGCTGAGCAACTTCCTGCCGCGCCCCGACGCTTCTGCGGCCAACCATCGTCTGCTCCAGGTCATCCGCCTGCTCCAGCAGGACGGGGCAGAGCTGGACTACTTCTACTTTTTCGAGACCAGCGAGGACGAACGCTACGCGCGGGAACTCGGCCTGCCCGCCCGCAGGCTCGCGCCCTCGCCCCAGGCCGTGGTCCAGGCCTTTGGCGACACACCCCCAGACATCCTCTGGCAGAGCAATCTCTGGACGCCCGAGTTTATTGAACTCCAGACGCAAACGATGCTTGCCGTGCGCCAAGCGCACCCAGGCACGAAGATCTTCTTCGACACCATGGACCTGCACAGCCGCAAGCACATGCGCCGCCACCTGCTCTCCAAGGACCAGCAGGACCTGAAGACAGCACGCGAGTTCCTGACGCTGGAACGAGAGGCCTATCCACGCGCGGACCGGGTCCTGGTCGTCTCCACACAAGAGCGCGAGGCCGTGCTGGCCGAAATCCCCGGTTGCGCGCCCGTCTCGGTGATTCCCAACATTCACACTCCCGTAATGCCGGCTGCGCCCATGCACGACCGACGGAACCTGGTCTTTCTGGGCAACTACAGTGTCAAACACAACGTCGACGCAGCGCGCAACTTCGTGAACAACATCCTGCCGCACATCCTCAAGTGCCGCGCGGACATCCGGCTGCATCTGGTTGGCCGGGACGCCGAAAGCAAGTTGGGGGATCTGCGCTCCCCGCATGTGCACCTCGTCGACTATGTCTCCGACCTGGCCGCGGCCCTGTCGCGCTACAAGGTCTTCGTCTGTCCCATGGCCTACGGAACGGGCCTGAAGGGGAAACTCGGCATGGCCGCTTCCGTTGGCCTGCCCATCGTGACGACCTCCATCGGCGCCGAAGGCTTCGGATTCACCGACGGGGTGGAGTGTTTCATTGCCGACGACCATGAGGAGTTCGCCCTGAAGACGCTACAGGTGTACGACGACCGCGTCACCTGGAACAACTTCAGCCTGCAGGGCGTGCTCGCTGTGGCTGAGCGCTTCAGCCCCTGGGCAGTCTCGGCAAACCTCAGCGACCTGTGCAGGCAGCGGTAAACGCCATGCCCTCGGTCCAGCGCACATTCCCGACGAGCCCCCCCGACCCAGAAACGCCCCTGTTTCTGGTCATGGGCGTTCCACGCTCCGGCACCACGGCCCTGGCCGACGCCCTGAACAGGCACCCGGCCATCCTCTGCGGCATCGAACGCTTCGACTGGCCCCTGGCTCGGGCCATCTATCCCTTCGGTATCGAGGATTTCTTCAACCCCCAAGTGCCGGACACGAAATTCCACGAACGCAACCTCGCCATTGCACAGTCCAAGACTTCCCTTGTGGCCCTGGGAAACAAAAAGCCAAGATACTACATTACCATAGCCTCCCTGCTCCAGCGGCAACCCGCCAGACTCATCTGGACCTACCGCAACCCGGCGCACACGGCGGCCTCCTGGAATGCCCGGGCCCTCAACAAGGAGGACAAGGGCTGGCAGCGGGGCATGACGGGGCTCTTCGCCTGCCTGGAATTCGTCCAGATGCTGCTGGCCTTCAGAAACCTGCCAGACCACACCGAGGCGTTGATGGTCGATTACGAGACCCTGTTCCTGGGAGACGACATGGGGGCCGTGCTGGGCTCGCTGTTCACCTTCCTGGGAGCCGAGGCCGATGCACAACTACTCTCGGACTTCGAGCGGCAGCAACAAGGCTACGCGGACAAACTGAAGAAGAGACCACACCTGCTCGACGACTTCGAGCAGTCCTTTGTTGAGCGCCACGGACTAGGGGAATTGGACCCCCTGATGAACGGACTGAAACTCGCCAGTCCCGGACAACTCCGCCCGCACATCGATGCCTTCCTGGAACGGCTGAACCGTTCTGATTTTCTCGATGACTGCCTGCATGCTCTCAAGCTCTACCCCGAAGCCCCGGCAGTCTCTTTTCTGCCAAGCTATCTCTCCACCCTGTTCACCAATGCCGGGGACGCGACCATCTTCGCCGCCCTGTCTGCTTCGCTCGGGGAGCGGGAGCATCGGCAGTTGGTGGATGCAATCCGGCAACAGGCAATGGGCGCGCACGCCGATGCAAAGGGTCCCACCCCGCCGGCACTGGACCTGCCCGGCCGCCTGCGCGCCATAGGCTGGGAGAACCGCGAAACCACCTATGCCGCAGCGCTGAAAACCTACTGGAGCAACCGGCCATCCCAGACACCGGCCATCTCCGTGGTGGTCATCACCTGGAAACCGGACGAACGCGCCCTGCAGACCTTCCTCTCCCTGCAGGCCCAGCGCCAAGCCCTGCGCGATGAAGGCCGCAACATCGAAATCATCCTGGTGGACAATGGCTCCGACAACGGCTTTGCCCCGCAGCTGTATCCCCACGCAGACGCGCTCGCACGCCTGAAGTCCAACACCGGGGCCTATTTCGCCCGCAACTTCGGCTCCGTCCTGGCCCACGCACCGCTGCTGCTTTTCCTGGAGGACGACGGCCTGCCCGAGCCCGACCTTGTGGCCGCCCATCTGCGCGAGCACGACCGCTTCGACCTGCTCATGGCCCGGGGGGTGTACCGCCCCCGCACGGACTCGCCCCTGAACCGCTATGCCGGGCACTACTACCTGGGTGACGCCCCCTTTCCCCGCTTCTGCGACCTTGAAGGCAATGTCAGCATCCTGACAGAGGCCTTCCGCGAGGTGGGCGGCTGGGACGAGGCCATCTTCTTCGGCCACGGAGGGGTGGAGCTTTCCTGCCGCCTGTTGGCTCGATACGGCCAGCCGGAGCGGATGATCTACACACCGGGTCCTGTCCTGCACCACGACTACAGCAGCAGCGAGGAACATCTGGCGCTCAAGCGCAAGCGCCAGGCCACGTCGAGGATCTACGTCGAGGCCAAGCACCCCGGACTCGATGCCCTTCTGGAGACCTGGCATCGGGAATTCCGGCACCTTGAGATCCAGCGGCGCTCCAGCGCAGCGGAACCAATAGCGAAGGAGTGATGCCCCGTCCGAGCCCATGCCCGCTCCCCCTGCAAAACCGCACCCGACAATCGGAATGCAACTTGCAAAAACAATTAGGCGGCCATTAATCTTCCACCCGAGGGATGGGCCTGATCCACTTCAACCGTACGGCCTTCGTGAACCACCCATCCGCCTCTGGTGGCTTCACGCTGCTGAAAGAGTGGACAAGCACGGAGATTTCGGATTCGCGGCCCACGGGAACGCCCCGCGGCATGGAGAGCCTCCCAAGAAGAGGGCAGACATCAGGCCAACAAGATTGCGGCGGTTGGTGACGCTGTAGCGAAAGACGGCAATAGCTTCCAACCTCACTTTAGGGCAAACTCGACGACGAAGAGCAAAGGAAGGCTCCATGAAAAAAGCATTGATCACGGGAGTGACGGGCCAGGACGGCGCGTACCTCGCCGAACTCCTCCTGAACAAGGGCTACGAGGTCCACGGCGTCATCCGCCGCGCCTCGTCCTTCAATACTGACCGCATCGACCACCTGTATCAGGACCCGCACGTCGACAACCTGCGGTTCATCCTGCACTACGGGGACCTGACCGATTCGACCAACATCATCCGAATCATGCAGGCCGTCCAGCCGGACGAAGTCTACAATCTGGGGGCCCAGAGCCACGTCAAGGTCTCCTTCGAGACGCCCGAATACACGGCGGACACCGTGGGCATCGGCGCCCTGAGGATCCTGGAGGCCATCCGCATCCTGGGCCTGGAAAAGAAGACCAAGTTCTATCAGGCCTCGACCTCGGAGCTCTACGGACTGGTCCAGGAGACACCCCAGACCGAAAAGACCCCTTTCTATCCGCGCTCCCCCTATGCCGTGGCCAAGCTCTACGCTTACTGGATAACGGTCAACTACCGCGAGGCGTATGGCATTTACGGCTGCAATGGCATCCTGTTCAACCATGAGTCCCCGGTGCGGGGCGAGACCTTTGTCAGCCGCAAGATCACACGCGCCCTGACCAGGATCATGCTCGGCCTGCAGCCCAAGATCTTTCTGGGCAACATGGACGCCAAACGCGACTGGGGCCACGCCAAGGACTATGTGGAGATGCAGTGGCTGATGCTACAACAGGAACAACCCAAGGACTATGTCATCGCCACGGGCCGTCAATATTCCGTGCGCCAGCTGGTGGAGACCGCAGCCGGATTCATGGGCCTGTCCATCGACTGGCGGGGTAAAGGCGAGGCGGAGGTCGGTCTCATCGGCAACATCGACGAGGCCCGCTTCCAGGAACTGACCAGGGCCACCATCCAGGTCCGGGCGCCGAAGCCAGGCACCCCGATCATCGAGGTCGATCCGCGCTACTACCGGCCCACGGAAGTGGAGACTCTGCTCGGCGACCCCGGCAAGGCCCGCCGGGAACTTGGCTGGGAGCCCCGGATCAGCTTCGAGGACATGGTCCGCGAGATGGTCGCCTCGGACCTGATGCTCGCCGCCAAGGACAGACTCTGCCTGGACAACGGGTTTGGCACTTTTGATCACCACGAATAGGGGCTGCCAACTTGGCCGAATGGCTAGGGCCCTGGGCCACTTCGCCCTCGGTCAGGGCCACGGCCAAGCGCAACCCCGTTGCGGGCATAAGAACCCTTAACAATTTCAGTCCATCGGATGCATGATGAAAAAAGTCCTCGTGTACACGCTCCATAAAGCGGCCTCCATGTTCATCCACAAGCTGAACGCCGAAATCGCCACATTTTTGGGAGTCAACTCCTGCTCGATCAACGGCGACCACTTTGCGGACGAAATCAGGAGGAACAGCTGGAAAACGGTCATCGCAACCCATGACGAGTGCGCCGTTTTCGGACCCATCCGCATGGGGGAGGCACTCCCGAATCTGCCCGACGCACCAGATGAGCACTCCATCGTCTTTCACGCCAGAGACCCCAGGGACGTCATCACCTCCCTCTTCTTTTCCTCGGTCTACAGCCACCCCATCATCAAGGATGTCTTCGATCCAGGGGAGCAGCAAAGAAAACAATGGCTTGCCGACGGGATCGACAACTTCGTCCTTAGCTACACGCAGGCCTGGAAGAAGAGATACGAATCCGTCATCGAGCTGCACCGCAGCCTCTCCCGTTGCAACCTGGTCAAGTATGAGGACATGGTCCTGCACTACGACCGCTGGCTCATGCAGTATCTCATGAGCTTCAAGCACCTCGCACCGCAGGAGGACATCCGCCTCCTGTTCGCGCACTGCCTCAACAAATTCAGAGATGAATTCAAAATCGTCCCCGAGGATGTCCATCGCCACAAAAGGAAAATGGTCCCCGGGGACTACAAGGAAAAATTGGCCCCGGAAACCATCGTGGCGTTGAACACCGCCTTTGGACCCACACTCGAGTATTTCAATTATGCCTGACGGCATGACGGACAGGCCGCAGCCAACGACCAGGAAAACGGATAAACCATGAATTCCACTCCACACAATCCGACCCCGCTGGAGGCCCGGTTCCCCGACGTCAGTTTCGGGGACAACGTCCAAGTACTTGGGCTTGCCAACACTCGAATTGGCCCAGGCAGCGTGGTTGCCGACAACTGCTGGCTCAACGTCTGCGACAGAGACGACCAGCTTCGCCTAATCATTGGCCATAACGTCCTCATCGGACGCCAGTCGTTCGTTTCAGCCGGAGGGTATCTGGAGATCGGCGATCATTGCCTGTTCGGCCCGCAGGTCTTCGTCTCCGACGCCGACCATGTGGTGGAGAACATCACCCGCCCCTACAGCGAGCAGGGCTTCACCGCAGGGCGGGTCGTGGTCGAAGAAAACTGCTGGCTGGGCATCCACGCCGTGGTCACGGGCAACATCGTCATCGGGCGTGGCAGCGTGGTTGCCGCAAATGCCGTGATCAACCGGGATGTTCCACCCTTCAGCATCATCGCTGGGGTGCCCGCACGGATCATCAAAATGTACAATCCGCGGACCAACGCCTGGGAGGAGGCCGCCACCGAACAGCAACGGGCGGACATCATGATGGCCCGCGAACAGAATCCCCTTCCATCCAGGGAGGAGTATCGCTTCATCCTGTCTAGGACCTCGAAACAGGCCAGACTCACCCCGCTACTCGCGGGGCGGGGGAGGTGCCTCTAACCCTTTTTTTCACACGCTATCACCCCCTGCAATCCTCTCCACAAAAAGCAGTAATTCTGGGAAGCTGTCCGTCAGGCGGTACATGTGCTCAACGAGGACGTGCTGCCGAACTTCGAGGCCTACGCTGCTCGTGTCACGAAAGTCCTTTCGGACAACGGGCGTGAGTATTGTGGCAGGCCGGATGGGCACCCGTACGTGCTTTTCCAACAGCTGGAAGGCACCGAGCACCGCACCCAAAAGGCACGCAGATTGCCGAGCAAAGGCTTTGTGGAACGACTGCGCAGGACGCTTCTGGGCGAGCACTCCCCCATCAAAGGCCACCAGGAATGGTACGAGTCACTAAAGGAAATACAGATCGATCTGGATGGGTATCTGCGCCAGTAACCACCATAAGCGCACCCATCAGGGTCGGCACATGAACGGCACGACTCCGAACTAGGCCTTCCTGAATGGTCTGCCCAAAGATAAAAAGACCAAGAAAAAGAACACCAAAAACGCCGCCTAAAAATCACCCCGCCAAGAGCGGCAGTGTCAGGTGAATACTATCTCTGTACAGGCAATATCAGGTAAGTATTATCTCTGTAGACCTGCGGGGCACTTAAACAGGTGATGAGCGACAAAAATCTAGCTGATGCGAAAACAACGCACTTATAATCATACAAGGTCGGATTTTCGCACTTATTCGCAAACGAATTCATCAAGATCAATATTGTATTTTAGTAACAGACGAGCAAGCATCTCAACTTCCTTATGTAAAAAGTGGTCTTTCCATTGTCCAATCTTTCCACTACGAACAAAACTACCTGTAAAAGCATGGCCTTTACGAACATGAATTGCATTTCCTGATTTAGCTTCCTCAATCCTTACCTGTTGTTGAGACGAAAAATCCATTGCTTTCTCTATGTTTTTTGTCGAGATAGGAAAATTTAACCACTGAAACAAAATGCGTAACACATCATAAGGATTAGAAAACAATGACTCATATGAGATACGCAGGACATTATTTGAAATTTTTGAATAATCACGCATAAATGTATAATGTGGGATGTATAAAGTAAGGAGATGTTTCATGGCCAACTCAAATTTATCATCAATCACAAGTTCAGCTCTATCTGGACGATATTTATATGAAACCTAAATCCGTGAAAAAGTTGCATTGAATATACAGTTTTGAAACATTTTGTGGTTGAAATAAATCAATGATACCGGTATATTGGACTTGCTTTTCCTGAATGAGTTTTTGCACCCATTGGGTG
>Ga0180007_10000862_pt1 | contig 45561 bp, 41 predicted proteins | sample MM_PC_MetaG_FD_121122 | JGI IMG/M metagenome (GOLD analysis project Ga0180007, IMG submission 121122) | Groundwater microbial communities from the Aspo Hard Rock Laboratory (HRL) deep subsurface site, Sweden - MM_PC_MetaG | ecosystem: Environmental > Aquatic > Deep subsurface > Groundwater... | reverse complement strand
CCGGGGGGCGGCGTCCCCGAACACTCCCCGACGAATCAGCGCCTGTTCGACCTGGGGCCAAAGAGCGTCGACTTCGATCGGAACGCCGGGCAGCAACACCAGCAGGCGGCCCAGGGCGTCACCGATCAGTCCCGGCGCGGTCCCGGCAGGATTGTTCAGGGCCTCGAAACCGACAGGCACGAGCGTTTGCTTCACCATGTTCGGCCCGAATGGGATGCCGCGGTCCGCGGCGCGCTCGCGCAGGATGATGTCCGTTGGCAGGTGAACCTCCAGCACCAGTTTCGACCATGCCGCGACGGCGTCGACGGTCAGGTCGTCGGGCGTAGGCCCGAGCCCACCGGTCATCACGACCAGGGAGCCCTCAGGCACGGCGTCGAGAGCGACGGCGATCGCCTCGGGCGTATCGGGCACTACGGCCACTCCATGCACCGGCACGCCATGAGCCAGGAGACGACGCTGGGTTCTGCTGGCGTTGGTGTCGACGGTGCGACCGCAGAGCAACTCGTCGCCGATCGAGATGATACGGGCGCTCACCATCCGGTGATCGCCAGGGTCAGGCGCAGGGCGATGTGGGCGTAGATGCCGGCGGCGACGTCGTCGACCATGATGCCCCAGCCTCCGGGAAGATTTTCGAATCGACGCACCGGCCAGGGTTTGGCGATGTCGAACAGCCGGAACCAGAGAAAGCCTGCGATCCACCCGGCCCAGCACGTCGAGATGGCGAAGTAGGTCACGATCATGCCGGCGACCTCGTCACACACCACCAGTGAAGGGTCTTTGCCCTCCCGTTTCTCGACCCAGGTCGCGGCGGGCACTCCGAGGGCCATGACCAGCACGAAGAGTCCGACCTGCGTGGCGATCGGCACCGGAGCGGTCAGGCCCCAGATCACGGCAAAAGCGAAACTGGCCACAGTGGCCGGAGCGATGGGCGCGAACCCCGTTCCGAAAAACGAGGCGAAGGCGTAGACGAAGAATCGTTTCATGGGTCCTCCTGCTCGGGTGCAGGAAGATTAGTGGGGAGGCAGGATCGGGTCAATGCCGCACACGAGCGCGAGAGTCTCGATCACTCCCTTGCCGTCGCGAGCCAAGGCCTGCAGGCTCGGACCGGCGTGTCGATTGAGTTCGTGGTCCAGTTGCTCCACCGAGAGGGCCGAAGCTCCGTCGGCGTGATTATATTGGAGCACGAGCGGCAGGCTACGCGGGAAGCGTTGGAGGGCACTGAGATGAAAGCCCAGCTCGTCCAGCAGGAGAATATCGGCGTCGAGTCTGGCCTGACGGCTGTCAGCCACGAAAACCACGGCGTCAGCCTGCTGGACCAGGAGCCGTCTCGCCTGGGTGAACTCGTATTTTCCCGGCACGCTCATCAGCTGCAGTCGGATGTCGCTCTGCAGGCCGAGTTCGGAGGCGTCACAGGCGAGGAATTCCAACATGGGGTCGGCTCCACCGAGCGGCACCAGGCGCTGCAATCGACGCTGGCCGTCGTCCAGAAGACGGGCGACGGCTTCGAGGTTTGCCGTTTTGCCCGCCATGCCGGGGCCATGATAGACCACACGCAGGCATTTGCCCGGTTCGGTGAGGATCGAATCATTTGCCTGCGGCACTTACTCCTCCTCGTCCCAGATCGGGTCGTCGGAACCCGAGGATGGTTCCCGCTGACTTGAAGACGCGTCCGGGATCGGTCGCCGCGTCTCGGCTTCACCGGTGGCCGTCTCGCCTCCGTCGGCTCCGAGCAATGTCGCGAGACGATCAGCCTGACGATCGATGATGCGCCACCAGAGGCCAGAGGATATCACATCGGCGACATAGACCAGAAGGCTGGTGCCCCGTCCGCAGCTCATGATATAGGCCGATCTCGTCTTGTCCCGGACCAAGAACGCAGGACTCGGTTCGGAACCGCCCATCATGGCCCTCACTGTGGCAGCGGCTCGGGCCTGGCGCAGAAAAGAATTCGCGAGGCCTTCCACATCGCCACGTGGTTCAGGTCCCTCATGCAACACGAGTCGACCATCCCTGTCGAGCAGCACGACGCCGAGGACGCCGTCGTTCTCCAGCAGATCCTGGATCAGCTGGCGCACGTCGTTGTAGACATTCGCATTCTGCTGTTTGGGTGTCATGCAGCATGCTCCCAGGAGATCCGAACCGGATCTCCCCGAAAGGGTTCCGCATTCTGGATCGGCAGAGCTGCCATCAACTTGAGGGAGATCGCTCGTCTTGGATCAGAAGGTGCGTCGGAACTGGAAGGCTCGCTGCAAGGTGGCCTCGTCGGTATAGGCCAGAGCCCCCCCCACGGGAATTCCCGTGGCGAGGCGCGTCAGCGCGAGGTCGTCGTCGCCGAACATGCGCTGGATATACAGTGCGGTCGCTTCACCTTCCACGCTCGCATCGAGGGCCAGGACCAACTCCTTGACCCCCCCCTCGCGCACCCGCTCGGACAGGCGATCAAAGGGCAGATCCTCGACGCGAACACCGTCGAGGGGGGACAACAGGCGTCCCAGGACGAAATACCGGCCACGATAGAACCCGGCCCACTCGAACGGGAGGATGTCGATCGGGGAAGCTACGATGCACAACGACTCGCCATCGCGGGACGGTGAGCGGCAGATACGGCAGGGATCGTCCTCGGTAATGGCACCGCATCGGGTGCACGAAGCCACGACTTCGCGGGCATGCGCAATCGAGGCCATCAACTCGTCGGACATGGTCGCGGTATCCTGCACGAGCTCCAGCGCCAGCCTCGTAGCCGACTTGCGACCCACGCCGGGGAGCTTGCCCAGAGCCCTCACGAGGCGCTCGAGGGCGGGAGACTGGAACTCGCCTCCCTCGAAGCCTGCGGCCGATTCCCTGGGTGTGGGTGTCGCGTGATCCATGGACTACATCCCGGACAGGCCAGGAATGTTCATGCCGCCGGTGATCGAGCCCATATCCTTTTCGACCATCTCGTCGACCTTGCGCGACGCCTCGTTGATGGCGGACATCACCATGTCCTGCAGGAATTCCACGTCGTTGGGATCGACCACGTCGGGCTGGATCATCAGGTTGGTCATCTGGTGCTTGCCGTTCATCGTGGCCGACACCTGGCCGCCCGCCACCTCGACGGTGACCAGCTTGGTCGCCAGTTCCTCCTGGACGGCGGCCATCTTTTTCTGCATGTCCTGGGCCTGCTTCATCAGGGCACGAATATCCACGTCGTTCTCCTCCTGGTACGTCAGGATGCGTTGTCGTCGGTCGCCGGCCTCACAGTGGAAGGTACCCGCAACCAATCCTCTTTCTCGGCGGCAGGGACGATCTCTCCGTCAAGAATATCGACGAGCCGATCCAGTGTCGGATCGGATTGACGGGCCTTGTCCAGGGCTTCGGATTCGGTCGGAGCCACTTGGCGGCGGACCTTCTCCTTGTGGATGGTTCTGGCCTGATGATCCCCGTCGACCAGCTGCAGCACGAGCTTGCAGCCAAGATACTGCTGAGCGAGATCGCCCACAGCCCCGAGTCCCTGCTCGACCTGCTGCAGGTGAAATTCCTTGCCGGCCGGGTAGGCCAGCCGGATGCGATCATCCGCATCCTGCGACGGAACACCTTCCATCAGGCAGGCCCCGACGCCCGGCACCACGGCCATGGTCGCGGCGATGAATTCGGTCCAGCCTGGAACGGTGTTCGCAGCGGCGTTCTTGAAGGCGATGCCGCTGGCCAGAATCGGTTCGGTCGTCGCTGCTGGGCGGGCGGTCGTGCGGCCACCTGTCTGGTTCAGGTTCGGCCCAGGGCTGTTGCGCGAAGAAGCCGGGGCCGACGATCTGCTCGATCCGTCTCCTGTCCCGCCACCGGGGCCGCCGCCGGTCAACACATCCAGTCGACGCACCAGGTCCGACAGCAGAACCCGCGATTCCATCAACGCCAGTTCCACGAGCAACCCCTCGAGCTGGATGCGCGGCTGGGTGCTGCGACGAATCCGCTCGTAGCCGCGACTGGCGCGGTCCAGGAGGGCCAACAGGTCCTGTTCGGAAAAACGTTTCGCCTGACCTGTCAGGGTCACGATTTGTTCCTCGGGCAGGCTGATGCCGACGGCCAAGGCAGGATCGATCTTCAGCAGCAGCAGGTTGCGCATGTTCGACACCAGCTGCTGCACGAAATCCTCGAGACTCTGGCCACCCGCGACGATCCGATCAGCCAGCCGAAGTATCGCCGCAGCATCCTGGTCCAGGATCGCTTCGTTCAGCTCGGTGAACAATTCGGATTGGATCAAACCGAACTGCTCGACGACATCCTGCTCGGTCACATGTCCTTCGCTGGCCGCCAGCACCTGGTCGAGAATGCTCAGGCCGTCGCGCATGCTGCCTTCGGCCTGAGCCACCACCAGACGCAGGGCGCCGGGATCGATGGTCATGTTCTCAAGCCCGACGATCTCCTGGATCCGTGCCGAAAGCTCGTCGCGCGTCAACAGGCGGAAATCGAAGCGCTGGCAACGGGACAGGATCGTCCGGGGAATGCGGTTGGGTTCGGTCGTCGCGAAAAAGAAGAACACACGCGACGGCGGCTCTTCGAGGATCTTCAGGAGCGCGTTGAACGCTCCCTTCGAGAGCATGTGAACCTCGTCGATGATGAAGACCCGACTGCTCCCCTGGGTCGGGGTGTACTGGGCCATGTCGCGAAGCTCGCGGATGTTGTCCACGCCCGTGTGGCTGGCCGCATCGATTTCGAGAACGTCGAGCCAGGTTCCCGTGGCGATGCCGATGCACCGGTCACAGGTGCCGCACGGTTCGTCCGCAGGACCCACGGTGCAATTGAGCGCCTTGGCCAGCAGGCGGGCAATCGTGGTCTTTCCGCAGCCGCGGGGGCCGGAGAAGAGGTAGGCGTGAGCGAGCTTGTCGTTGCGCAGGGCAGACCGGAGCGTCCGGGAGACGTGCTCCTGGCCCACCATCTCACCGAAGGTCGAGGGACGGTATTTACGGGCCAGTGCGTGGTAGGACATAGCTTCCGGTTGCCGCCTCGTTGGGAGGAAGGAAAAGGTGGGTCAGGCTGACGGAGCACTCGTCGGCTTCCGCGTACCGCTGCTACCTTCCGGTCCTGACGGGGTTAGCTCACCGTCGTCACCCCGGGCCTGACCCATCTGTCTCGTGCCGGGGTCGAATCCCCCGGAAAACTGGTGGTGGAGATGATCGGGTTTGAACCGACGACCCCCACGTTGCGAACGTGGTGCTCTCCCAGCTGAGCTACATCCCCACCTGATTCATTCTGTCGGGAATCGGAACTGGCGGAGAGGCAGGGATTCGAACCCTGGGAACACTTGCGTGCTCAACGGTTTTCGAGACCGCCCCGTTCAACCGCTCCGGCACCTCTCCGCGCCGATCCGAAGACAGAAAATGGCGGAGAGTCAGGGATTCGAACCCTGGGTGCCTTGCGACACACACGATTTCCAGTCGTGCCGATTCGACCGCTCTCGCAACTCTCCGCCTGATCCGTTGCGGGCGGGAATATAGCACGAGGTCGGGGCGAAATCAACTTGCCCGTAGGATTTACGTCGGGTCTCCGTCCTCTTCGGACTGCGGTTTTCGACGCACGCGACGAAAAAATTCCCGCAGCAGATCACCACATTCGGCAGCCAGAATTCCGCCGATCACCTCGAAGTCGAGGTGGTAGGGATTGCCCTCGAGCAACCGAGCCGTGGAGCGAACGGCTCCTGCCCGGAGATCGTCGGCACCGAAGACGATCAGGCGTGGCCTGCTGAGCAGGATGGCGCCCGAGCACATCGTGCAGGGCTCGAGAGTGGAGTACAAGACGCATTCATCCAGCCGCCAGTCACCGATGGTGGCCGAGGCGGCCCCGAGAGCCAGAATTTCGGCATGGGCGGTCGGGTCCTTCAGCGCCTCGACCCGGTTGTGGCCACGCCCCACGACGCGACCATCGTGGACCACGACAGCGCCGACAGGAACGTCACCTGCTTCTCCGGCCTTCTCTGCCTCGTCGATGGCTGCTCGCATCCACTGCTCGTGGGTGGCGAAGCTCTGAGCGATTTCGTTCAAGTCGGCCCTCCTCGGATCTTCGCAAGTTATCCCACCCATCCTCCTTCGACAAGCCCCCCAGGTTGTTAGCGTCTTGACAACCGTTGGCCGCTTTCCCAAATATGCAGGGGTGTCTTTCCCTCGGTGAGGTTGCTCCATGCGCTGCAAGCTGACAGTTCTGGCGGTTATGGTCTTCACCTGGGCCGATTCCTCCGCCCACGGCGTCATTCACGAGATCGAACCGGGCAAGACATATCATGTGACGATCTCCTATGCCAACGGCACTCCCCTCGCGAGCACCGCCTTCGAAGTGCGAAGTCCTGTCGACGGACTCGTTCACACCGTCGGCCTGACCGATGACCTCGGGCGTCTCGGCTTCACACCCGACGCCCCAGGGACCTGGATCGTGGACGTCTGGACTCCGGACGGCCACGGTGCCCACATCGTCGTGCCGGTCGACACCGACTCCAGACTCCCGGCTTCGCGGACCGTGCCACGCTCCGGGGGAATCCTGATCGGCTTCGGCCTGATCCTCGGCGTGACCGCCGCCTTCGCCCGGCACCGATCTTCCTGAGCCTACGGAGGACTCATGCACGTTCCCGACGGCTTCATCGGTCCGCGAACCTGGCTTCCCGCCGCCGCCCTGGCCGGCGTGTCCACCTGGTTCGCGCTGCGTCGAATCCGGCAAACCATGCAGGCCGAAGCGATCCCCACCCTGGGCGTGATCACCGCCTGCAGTTTCGGACTGATGCTGATCGCTGTTCCCCTGCCCTTCGGGGGCGCCACGGTGCATGCCACCGGCGTCGGGTTGCTGGCCCTGCGTTTCGGTGTGACGACGGCCTACCTCGCCATCGGCCTGGTGCTGGCCCTGCAGGCATTCCTTCTCGGCGACGGCGGTGTCACATCCCTGCCGGTCTCCGCCCTCTGCCTCGGGCTGGGCGGTCCCCTGACCGCTGTGGTGACCCATGGCCTGCTCCGCCGGGTCAACGAACGTCTCGCCAGATTCGTCGCGGGCTGGTCGGCAACGGTCGTCGCAGCGTTGCTGACCGCCCTGGTTCTCGGCCTTCAACCTCTGGTGGCCGTGGACGCTGCTGGCGAACCCCTGTTCTTTCCGTTCGGCTGGCGCACGGTCGTGCCTGCCCTGGTGTTGCCCCACGCGGTGGTCGGCGTGCTCGAAGGCCTCATCACAGTCATGGGCCTGGATCGTTGGCGCCAGGAGGAGCGATGAGGACCTGGTGGCCGATCACACTGTACAGTGGGGTCGTCCTGTTGATCTCGCTGAGCCATGATCCCCGGGTTCCGGCCGCCGTGTTGATCCTGATCCTGGGGGTGGCCGGCCGACGGGGCCCCCGCCTGCTGTTGCGCGCCCTGATCACGACCGCCCTGTTCAGCGGCCTGGTCACCCTCGGGTACGTCGTGGTGGCCCTCGATCAGGGAAATGCCCCCTGGCTCTGGGTCTTGAGGACCAACCTCCGGGTTCTCGCCCTGACCACGGCGACGCTCCTGTTCGCGGCCCTGGTCGATCCGCTCACTCTGGTGCGATCATCGCGCTGGCTGCAGACAGTCGTCGTGCTGGTTCTCGCCCAGATCACCACGGTCAGGCAGTTGGTCGGCGACGCCCGGCTCGCCCTGCTCAGTCGTTCACCCGGACGTCCCAGGCTGTCGGCTCTGATCCGCCAAGGGGGATCCATCGGAGGCGCCCTGCTTCTGAAGGCCCAACGCGATCTGACCACCAGAACCGAGGCAATGACCTCGAGGGGGTTCTTCCTCGATGCTGATCGAGATTGACGGCCTGCATCAGGCTCATGACCAACGCACCGCTCTGTGGGACATCAGTTTCGGCCTGGACCTTGGGGAGCACGTCGTGCTGCTGGGTTGCAACGGCAGCGGCAAATCCACCCTGCTGCGTCTGCTCAACGGCCTGATCCGCCCCGATCAGGGCACCATCCGTTACGACGGCACGGTGCTCGACCGTCGATCCCTGAAGAACGGGAGCTTCGTTCGACGCTTCCGTCGCGAAGTGGCCCTGCTCTTCCAGGACCCGGCCGCCATGCTCTTCCACGCCACCGTCGCCGACGAGATCGCCTTCGGCCCGCGCCAGTTCCAGCTCGAGGATCCGCTCGATCGCGCCCGACACTGGGCCGTCGAGGTGGGTGTCGAGGGGCTTTGGGATCGTGTCCCTGCCGAGTTGAGCCGCGGGGAACAGCAGCGGGTGGCCCTGGCGTCTTTGCTGGCGATCGAGCCTCGGGTCCTGCTGCTGGACGAGCCCACCGCTTCGCTCGACCCCCGCTCGACCGGATGGCTCGTGGAGTTCCTGCTCGACCATCCGGCCACGGTTCTCACCGCCACCCACAACCTGTCCCTGGCCACGGAACTCGGGGAGCGGGCGCTGGTCCTCGGCGAGGATCATCAACTGCACTACGATGGCGATGTGCTCGCCCTGCGCGATGATCACGACGTGCTGCTGCGAGCCAACCTGATCCACTCCCATCGTCATCGTCATCGCCGGGGCGATGTCGAGCATCGCCATTACCACACTCACGATTGGGATTGACCATGATCCCGGGACACGGCACGAAGAAGGCCGCGGCGATCGCCGCGGCCTTCTCGATGATGGTACGCCCAGGAGGACTCGAACCCCCAACCTCCTGGTCCGTAGCCAGACGCTCTATCCAATTGAGCTATGGGCGCACCTATTCGTCTTGATCTGGCGGAGAGGGAGGGATTCGAACCCTCGTTGAGTTGCCCCAAACACGCTTAGCAGGCGTGCGCCTTCAGCCACTCGGCCACCTCTCCCGCCGATGTCTCTTCTGCTACGACAGAAAACTGGCGGAGGGCGGGGGACTCGAACCCCCAAGGGTTTTATCCCGGCGGTTTTCAAGACCGCTGCCTTACCAGTTAGGACTAGCCCTCCGGAGGTCGTGCCGCCGTGCGGGCCACCCTTCGGGCAGCTACACTCTCACCGCGGCGTGGAAACTTATCGTTTGTTCCTGAATTTGTCAAGAAGCCCTTGGACACCCTGCTGGACCGCATCCTGGAGGTTCCCCTGGGGCTGACTGAGATCCAGACCGACGGTCGGACGAGCCGCCCGACCCGTCAAATTCAAGTCCAGGGAAAGCCGGCCGTCTTCGCCCCGCAGGGACTCGGCGAGCATCGTCATCGAACCGAGATCCGGAGTGAAACCAGTCGGCAGCTTGACGTTCAAATCGAGATCGATGGTCCCGTCGAGACCGACCCAGCCATCCCCCCGCCAATCCGTGTCCGGGCCGTGGAGATCCAGCCCTTGGATGACATAGCGCCCATCCACGACTTCGAAGGCGTGGCGCAGCGTCCGATAGCGGATATCCTGGAGATCCTGACGCCCCTTCAGATAGGGAGTGATGCCGTGGAGCCAGTCCTGAGCATGAATCACGCCATCGCGCAGCACCAGTTCCCCGGCCAGGGCGAGACTGCCTCGCACCACGTCGGGCTCACCGAGTCGAAATCTTCCTGTGACAGCCCCATCGGCACCACCGACGAGATACGGAACCGCCGACGGCATGAGCACCTCGAGCAGGGTGGTCAACGGCGCATCCTCCAACTCCGCGGTCAGGGAACAATGGGGGTCGGGATGACCGACATGGCCGACCGTGGCGGAACCCCGGAGTTGACCCTCGGCGATGCGGATCACCACGCCGTCCGCCCGCAGGTTGGCATCGGTGAGGGCTAAGCGTCCATCCACGATCCAGGGATTGCGCAAGCGCGGCGGCGTGATGCGAAGGCCTTCGACCGAGAGATCGAGCACCAGTCCCTGCACCAGATCTGCCGAGGTCGCCGTGGGCGGTGTCGGCACCGGCAGGTCCACCCGGCCTGCGGCATCGAGTTTCTCGACCGCCAGGGAGGTGTCCTTCAACCAGGTCCGAATTTCGATGAGGGTATCGGGCAGCACCATCGCCAGAACCGGTCGGAGCCGTTCGAGGTCGTAGCGCTCGAGCTTCCAGTCCAGGGTGAGGCGTCCCGTCGACATGGGCGAAGTCAGCTGCCCTGAACCTTCGACCCGGCATCCCTCCCACTCCAGGACCAGATCGTTCAGGCCGAGGATCGATGCATCCCTGGGGACGTCCAGGCGTCCCTTCAACGCGACGTTCTCGAACATCAGGGGCGATCCCGGACGCCAGTTGGTCAGCTCGATCACCCCGACGACGCCCGCGAGTTCCAGGGATCCGTCAGCGCCGTCCTGCACCGTCGGCGAGGCTGCGGCCCAAGCCGTCAACAGGGCTGTCAGTCGTCCCAACTCGGAAGCCGAAACATCCTGACGCCATTCCCTGATCGTCAATTGGCGTCCCCCGGACTCGGACCAGGTCAGGGAGCCGTCATGGATCTCCGCACCGGCGGCGATCAACGCAACAGGCATGTCGGGTGCTATCTGTCCGGAGCGGGGCTTTCCATCGGCTGCTCCGTCCCCGGCCGCCGGTTTCGAGACGATGGTGATCACCGGCGCCTCCAGTTTCAATCGATCAAGTTCGGCCCGTCGACTCAGCAGTGGTCCCAGCGCCAATCCTCCGGAGATGCGGTTCGCGCTCAGGCTCCAGGATTCGAGACCTCCGCGCGGACCGGGATCCTGGACAGGTCCACGGACCACGACATCCGAAACGGCCAGGGTCACACGCGGCCAGAAATCGAGGGACACGTCCCCATGGAGGATCTCGGCACCGGTTCTTTCCCGAAGCGTTTGCGCCGCGATACTCACCAGACGATCGACCGGCAGCAAGACCTTCAGAGCCACGAGTCCCACGACTCCAAGCACGGCAATCGCCAGCAACAGGCGTCCCATCAGTTTCTTCAAGGCGTTTCCTCCTGATCGTTCTTCGTTTCGATGATCCGTCCGCCCCCGAAAATTTCCCCGTCCCGCTCGACGACCAGGAACTGTCCCGGCGCGATGCCGCTCGCGGTGTCCCGTAACACGACCTCGCAGCGGTCATCACTCAGGAGCAGAGACGCCACGTCGTCGCCTCGGTGACCATGGCGCCATTGGACCCGGAACCCGTCGCCGTCAGGATGGCGCAGCCAGCGGCAACGATCGCAGAGGATGCGCTTGACCATGAGTCGGGAACGCGGTCCGGCGACGATCCGGTTGTGTTCGGCATCGATCCTGACGACGTAGAGCGGCTCGCTCGCCGCCACGCCCATCCCCCTGCGCTGGCCGACGGTGTAATGGACGAGGCCGCGATGTCGGCCGATCACCCGACCTTCGCCATCGACGATGTCACCGGGAATGGCATCCTGATCGGAGAACAGGAAACTGCGGTCGTCCTCGGGGACAAAACAGATTTCCTGGCTGTCCGCCCTTGTCGCCGACTCCAGCCCCAGCACCGCCGCAGCCCGACGCACGTCCGGCTTGGTCCACCACCCCAGGGGAAAGATGGATCGTGCCAATTCAACGCGCGACAGCCCGTGCAGGAAGTAGGACTGGTCCTTGTCCGGGTCAAGGGCACGCAGCAGACGCGGGCCGTCCGACGCGTGATCGACCCGGGCGTAGTGCCCCGTCGCCACGAATTCGAGACCGAGTTGATCGGCGCGTCTTATCAATTCGGGGAAACGCACGTGCGTGTTGCAGCCGACGCAGGGATTCGGCGTCCTTCCGGCCTTGTACTCGGCCACGAAGGGATCGATGACCTCTTCGCGAAAGCGGTCTTCGACATTGCCTACCCAGTGCGGCACGCCGACGGCGGCGGCCTGGCGACGCGCCGAGTCGATGGCGTCGAGGGAACAGCACGAGCTGTTGTCGTCTCCACCGAACCGGCCTTCGGCCGTGCAGAAGTTCTTCAGGGTGATGCAGTGGACGTCGCAACCGAGATGCTGGAGGACAGCCAGGGCAAGGCTGCTGTCGACACCGCCGCTCACACCGAGCAGGACGCCGCTCCCAACGGGAACGGCGTCCTTCAAGGCATCGGGAACGGGCAGCGGAAACGCCATGGCGTCCTTCCGGAATCTGTCAATGTCCGCCCTTGAGGTCTTCGGGGATCTCGCTGTTCATCAGTTCCTCGATGACCTTCAGGTTGTCACGCGACCTCTCGCCGATGTCCCCGTCGGGATCGTACTTCGACGCCAGTTCCCATTCGGTGCTCGCCTCGCGGTACATGCGGCTTTCGGCGAACATGATCGCCAGGTTGTAGTGAGCCAGAGAGCTCTCGGGATCGTGATCGAGGACCGCCTGGAACTGCTCCACGGCTTCGGCATACTGGTGGCGGCGGAAAAAGAGGGATCCCAGATTGCAACGGGCCTTCTCGTCGGTCGGACGCAAGGCGACCGCGGCGAGGTAGGCGTTCTTGGCTTCCTCGGTGGCGCGACGTGCCTGGGGCGTGCGGCCATCGGAGATGTCATCCCAGATCAGACCCATGTTCACCCAGGCCTCGACGAATGTCGAGTCGGCGGCGATGGCCGTCTGGAAGGCCACCAGCGCCGAGTCCAGCAGGGCGTTGGTCCCGGTCAGCGAATCGACACCGGGCACGGAGTCGGTCGCTGCAGCCAATTCGTAGTAGGTGTTGCCCATCTCGTACGAGCCGTAGCTGGCGAGCTCGGGTTGCTCGACACGGAACGCTCGAAGCGCCGGGATCCGCTCGTCGAGAGGCAGGGCGCGAGCTGGAGCCAGGGCCTGGTCCATCTCCGACATCTCCACTCCGTCCCGGCATCCGGACAGGCCCAGTGACAGGGTCACCAGTGCCAGGATCAGGGCGGCCAACAGGCTGTAACGACGATGGGTCGTGATCATCATGTTCCTCCAGAATCTGCTGTGTCTTCGTCTCAAGCCTACCACCACTTCTCGAGTCCTGCCAGGGACACTGACAGACGCCAGCCCCGATTCTCGACTCCATGCTTCGCTTGATCGCCCGTCCAGTGGTAGGACAGAGCCAGGTCCAGGTGCCCGCTCAGGTTTCGGAACGGGATGCCCGTCCCCATGGCGATGCGTTTCTCATCGATGGTTTCCCCCAGCATCGTGTACGGCAAACGCCTGAGCGACACACCCATCCGCAGGGGATAGTTGGCCCAGCCGCCGCGACGTTGATGGGACTCGATCCGCTCGAAACCGAAACCCACGCGCCAGGCATCGACCGAGATGTCCGCCCAATCGTCGCGGCCGGAGAGGCTGGAAAAGGGCTGAGCCTCGTACTCGCCTCCGACTCGCCACCGATCACTCAATTCGACCTGGGCGCCGGCTGTCAGGATTTCGGGAATCCGGATCTCGTAGTTCACCACGGTTTCCCCGGGCAATCCGAGCATGTCCTGGGTCTGGCTGACCGACCAGTGGTGGGCTGTCGTGTAGGTCAGGCCCACTCGGATCCGATCGACCGGTGCTGCGCTGAGCGACCAGGTCGTCGAGACGCCGTCGAACGCATCCTCGATCACCTGGGAATTGATGCCCGGCGTCACCGCGTTCTCGACGTCGGTGCCGATGAAGCTCTCGGTCAGCCGTTCACGAACCACGCCGCCGACCAGGTTCAAGCTGGCTCCGAAGGACAGGCGGTCATGGATCCTGTAACCGAATCCGAGGGGAATCTCGAACTGGGTGCCCTCCCGCAGTCGATAGCGCAGGCCGTCCCAGGTCTCCATGATTTCGCCGGTATCGGGATCGAGGATTTCGAACACGGCATCTTCACGGACATCGAACTGGGTGGCTCTCATCGAACGGAATCCCGTCGTGAAGACGAGACCTCCGTGTCTGAAGGGCACGACCGCCCGGACGCTCGGAGTCCGCACTTCGCTCAAGCGTCGCTCAGCACCGTCCGCGGTCGAGGTCATGAGATTGCCATAGCCGCTGATGACGATACCGACCTTGGTCAGCCCGGTCAGGCCGGCCAGGTTGGCGAAGTTGGGCAGGACTGTATCGGTCTCGGCGACACCCCAGCCGCCGCGACCGTCGATGCGGGCGTCCACCGCACTCACGTCGGGCCCGAGATGAACCAGGGCGAAGGGGCTCTGGGCCGAAACTGTACCCACGCCGGAGAGCAGGATCAAGGCGCAGCAATAAACTGTTCGGCGCATCACTTCCCGCCTTCCGCAAAGACAGTGTAGGTGATTTCGATCGTCGGAGCGTAATCCGGGTGCGCCGTACCGTAGAATCGATAGTCGGTCAGATAGAATTCCGGGTCGCTCAGGGTCGAATCGTAACCCGGGAACTGGTCCTCGCCTGCGGTGAGGATGAACGTGAACTCGCCTTCGATGACCCCGTTGGCAGCCCTCTGGATCAGAGCGGTCACGTCGAAACCGATCATGGGCTTTTCCAGGGTGGCGATGACAACCGGATCGACCGTCGTCAGGCCGGCGGTCAGGATCAGGCTGTCCACCATCGCCGTGAAGTCGAGAGTGTCCCGTCCGGCCACCAGGCTGTAGGGCAGCTGGCTCAGCACCAGCGACTGGGGCGGCCCGAAGCTCGCTTCCGGATCGATGCCCATCCGCAGGACGGCGCGGTTGACCAGGGCATGATCGGGCAGATCTCCGAGGTCGATCGTGAACCACGGATACTCGCGTCTGTGGGTCCGGAGCAGGAATCCATCCTCCGGCGAAGTCGCTTGCCCGGGATACTCCTCGAAGGTCGACATATCCACATGGGGCGCGATCGTCAGACTGTCGTACCCGAGCTCGTCTTCGAAATCCACGGTCACGGTCACTCCGAGGATCGTTTCCTCGATCTCCTTGTCGATCTCAGTGAAGAGCTGCAGATCGCGGGATCCATAGGCCAGCAGCGTTTCCGAATCGTCGGCGCCGGTGCGGATCATCAGGGTCGCCAGCGTGTTGTCGTTCCAGTGATCCACGAGCCAGCTCTGACCCAGGGTGATGTTGACGACGTTGGCCACGTCTGTCTTGGTGCCGATCAACACATCGCCCACCGGCGGAAAACCGGGATAGTCACCGACAGAGAATGTGTCCGGAAGGGAGTAGACATCGAAACGAACCGACTCGGAACTGTCGTTGTAGGCCTTACTCAGAAACAGGCGCAGCCGGATCTCCTGGATGCTGTCCAGCTCCACAGGGTACGTGTCCGGAATGCTGTCCCGGAAGGCGTACCAAGCGAGGATGGACGATCGATAGCCGTTCTGGTCACCCAGATAGAGCATTTCGCTGCCGGCCAGACCCTTGTCCGGATCGGGGACCACGACACTCCCCCAATCCCCGAAACCTGTGATGCGCAGGACCTGCAAATCGTTGAGATCGATGTCGCCGGGAATGCCGGTTCCGACGGGGTTCGGATCGTCGCTCGTGCAGCCTCCGGACCAGAGCCCGACTATCGCCAACAACGTCGCGAGTATCGCGACCAGTGGGGTGGGTCGGGTCCGGGGCCCCCTGTGATTCGTCATAGAATTCCGTCTCCGTCTTCTCGGTGATGAGCCTGGTCGGTCGTCGACCCGGGCGCGTGGATCCTAGGGTTCGAGACCCTCAACGTCAAGGCGAGCCACCGCCGGGCGGCTCGATAGCCCGCTCTGCAGCCACACCGAGGCGACGATAGCCCGCCTGGCGGATGATGTCATAGAGCTCCACAACGTCTCCGTGAAAACTCTCCCTGTCGGCGCGCAGCACGACACGGTCGTCTCCCGAAGAAGCCAGCCGCTGGCGCAGGGCTTGCTGCAACTCGTCTCCGGCGAGAAGCTCGTCATCGAGAAAAATCTCGCCCCCAGCGGTCAGGTAGAGCACGGCCGGGCCATTGTCGACGGCTTCGGCGGTCGACGACGACGGCAGATCCAGCTGGATCGTCGGCTGATCCTTGAAGGACGAAGTCACGAGGAAGAAAATCAACAGCAAAAACATCACGTCGATCAGGGATGTGACGTTGATGATCACCTTCCGGTCTCCGCGGGGTGGCGCGAAATCCATCTCAGATTCCCTCCCGCTTCCGGCGTCGCAGGCTGCCCAGCAGGGTCGTGGCGTTCTGTTCCAGTTCGAAAATGATCCCATCGGCACGGCCCCGCAGCCAGTTGTAGGCCACCAGGGACGGGATGCCGATGATCAGGCCGGCAGCCGTGGTGATCATCGCCTCGCTGATGCCGCCGGACAGCACTTCGGGATTGCCGAGTCCTGCCTGGTTGACCACGGCGAAGACACGGATCATGCCGGTGACCGTGCCCAGGAGGCCGAGCAGCGGCGCCACCGCAGCCACTGTCTCAAGCACGTTGAGGTTCCGGGAAATCCGGACAGCTTCCTGCCGACCGGCTTCCTGGAGTACGTCCCGCACGATGGTCCAGTCGTCGTTCGCATGATCGAGGCCCGCCCGGACGATGGTCGCGAAAGGTCCCGGCTTGCGAGCGAGGATCGCGTTCGCCACTCCGAAATCCGGACTCGCGCCCAAGGTCGCGACGACCTCGACGACCTCGGGAAAAACGATCGCATTGCGGCGCAGCGCCAGGGCGCGCTCCAGAAAAACGGCAAGCCCCACCAGGGAGCAAAGCCCCAGGGGAATCATCATCACGTTTCCGGACTGGATCATTTCCCACATCTGGACATCCTCTTTCGTTCGTTTCGGACGGCACCCGCTCTAGCGAGGTCGCCGCCGCCGTTCGGCGTTGTTGCCGCCTGGTCTCGTGGGCATTTCGGCCGCCTGCCACGCAGGGTAGTGCAGCCCCAGTTCAAGGACGAGATGCTCCTCCGGAAAGTCGCGGGGCAGGGGAGCAAACGGTGCCGTGGCCCGCAGGGCGCTCCGGCTGGCGTCGTGGAGCGATTCGTGGCCGTACTTTTCGATCACGTCGAGCGCTTCGATGACACCGTCGGGCTTGATTACAAGTCGCAGGACCGTCTTGCCGTCGATCACTCCAAGCCGGTACGCGTACGGAGGGATCCAGTGCGGCAGGAAGTCGCGTTTGAACTGTTCGAGCCAGGGTGCGAAATCCCACTCGACCGTGTTGAGCGAATACTCCCCGAATTGGATCATGTTGCCGCCGGCACTAATCGACTGCTGGTCGTAGGTGAAACCGCGATCGCCGGTCTTCCCAGGATTCTGATTCAGGATGGATGGGGGAGCGGGATCCGGCAGGTCCGCCAACTCGGGGCTTCCCGCCGTCTCGCCTCGCCGGACTCCTTGTTGATCGCCCTGATCACCCTGGTCAACCCCGGTTTCGACCAGCCCCTCGTCGAGAGGTTCGTCGTCGGGACGACCGCGACGATCGGCTGCGCCTTGGTCGTCATCGCCATCCTGGCCATCCTCATGGGACTCGATTGGCTGAAGCGTGGTCATTCCACCCGGACTTCCGCCACCTTCATTGCGCAGGATCGCCACCTGGTTCAACTCTCCCCGCCGATCGGCTCCCGGCGAGGCGTTCGCTTCTCCCCCGTCGAGCAGATCCGCAGCCCGACTGTTGATCGCCGCCAGAAAATCAGGATTCTTAGGCGGAGCCTCGACCTCGTGACGGTCCGGCACGCTGGTGAAGGTTTTCGGGCGATCAAACCCGAATTCCGCTTCCGGGACGAGAATCATCTCGACGACTTTAGATTGCCGTGGGCCTGTTGATCCAGGATCATGGGGCGCCTCCCCCACAAAATCGAGATTCCACGTGACCAGCACGAGCAGGACGTGAATCATCAGGGAAGCCAGCAGCGCCCTGGGCATGTCACGTCGTTTCGACACTGTTCTCCTTGACGTCGATGAGAGCTGCCAGGATTCTGGGAAGACCGACAGTCCGACGGCCCTCCATGGAGTGACACACTATGCACCGAGAATTCCCGTCTGACAACCGCGTCGCAGCGCAGCTCCGCGCCACCGAGGCGGTCGCTGGACTGCTCAAGAGACCTTATGGAGCCTCGGTCCGCCCGCACCAGCCACTCTGTGAGATGACCACGTTCCGGATCGGCGGCCCCGCTGCCGCAGTGTGTCCGATCCAAACAGCGGACACCGCGATCCGGTTCCTGGAATTCGCCAAAGCCCATGACCTGCCTGCTGTCTGCCTCGGCGGCGGCAGCAATGTCCTCGCCGACGATGAGGGATTTCACGGCCTCGTGCTTCATCTCACCGAAACTCCTATCTCCTTGAAATCCGGCGCGGTCCGGGTCGGAGCGGGCGTCCTTTTCGACGACCTCATCGCCGCGACCCTGGCCGATGGCCGCCCTGGCCTGGCGTTCGCCTCGGGCATTCCCGGCAGCCTCGGTGGGGCCGTGGTCGGGAACGCCGGATGCTATGGACATGAAATCGGGGAATTCGTGACCGAAGCGGTCATCCTGAGCAGGGACGGTGTGGTCCAGAGGCTCGGCCCTGGGGATCTGGGATTCGCTTATCGATCATCCCGCCTCAAGGGCGGCGACGAGATCCTGCTCGAGGTCGAACTGCGGCTGGACCGCGGGGACATCGGCGCCGCCGAGGTCGAACGACTCGAACGGCTGGCTGACCGCAGACGAAAACATCCGGTGACCGAGCCTTGCGCCGGCAGCTATTTCCAGAACCTGCCGCCCCTCGAACCCGGTGGGCGCCGCCGGGCCGCCGGCGCCCTGCTCGATGCCCTCGGGGCACGCAGCTGGCGGATCGGCGACGCTGCGGTTTACGACAAGCACGCTAACATCATCGTCAACCTGGGGCGGGCCACCAGCACGGACGTTCTTGCTCTGGCCGATCGCATGCGCTCAGAAGTTCTTCAGCATCATGGACTGATCCTTCTGGAAGAGGTTCGTCACCTGCAGCCCACCGGATTCCGAACCACCACCGGATGAGGCGTTCGAATCGATCCAGGGTTGACACGGGGCCGCCAATGCCAGACTTTTCAAGGGATTGCTCTACCCCGTTAGCCTGACAGGAGCGGACCATGTCCCGGACTCTTTTCGTGGTACTGTTGTACGCCGTGATCCTCATGGCTGTCCCGGCCTTGGCCCAAAACACCGAGCCAGCCGCACCGTCGTCCGACAAGCCGACGTTCAATCTCCGCCCCCAGGGCGACGCGACGAATTCCGCCGACCAGGTTCGGGAAGTCGTAGAATACGAGCCGATTCTTCCGGAAAAGAAGCTGGAAACGACCCTGACTCTCGGCTACTGGAACCTCGCGACCAAGTTGATCTCGCATCAGAACATCATCTACAAGTTCACCGACGAGTATACCTACTTCGCCGATGTTGAACTGACCGGCGAGTCCGCCTTCAACCCCCAGCTGCGATTCAGCTACCAGTTCTCACCCTGGTTCGCCATCGAACCGTTCTTCGACGTGTCGGTCTCGGAATACACTTCGTCGATCACCAACCCTCGTCGCATCACCAACTCCGCCGAGGGCGGGGAGCTGGAGCCGGTGGACGAGATCGGAGAGTTCGACACCGAACGCCGTTCGAACATCACCGTCGGCTCGGGCGTGAACGCGCTGTTCTACCCTTACGACTACGGCAACTTCGGGAAGGGCCGCTTCCACCCCTACGTGATCGGCGGCATCTCCAGGGTCTGGATGAGCGTGAATTCCGACTACGCCGACCAGGGCGCGACGATGTGGCGCTACTCGGGCGGCGCAGGATTCCGCGTCGTAGCGGATGACATGATCAGCATTCGCTTCGAGATGATGTACAACCTGATCGAATTCCAGTTCACCCCGAACGCCGCCTTCGCCGAAATGGATGAGGGCACCCGAACGATTCCGGTCTTCGAGTACATCGAGGGCCGCGGCCAGGTCCGCGTCGAGGAATTCGAAAGCGTCTCCCATGGTTCCCTCAGTTGGGCCCTCGGCTTCATGGCGACCTTCTAGACTCTGCGCCTTGTTTTTTTTCCAGGGCGACCCCTCAAGGGTCGCCCTGAGTCGTTTGAAGCACGGCTTCGCGACGCCACCCCAGAGCCTCGACGACATCAGCCCGCTCGACGCGGCCGCGCCGATCAAGGGCCGCGATCGTGCGAGCCACCCGGGCACACCGCAGCAGTGAGCGCACGGTCATTCCCCAAGCAGTCCTTACCTCGTCGAGCAATCGAGCCGCCGTGTCGGACATCACCGAGCGCACACCCGCCAAATCCTCTTCGACATCCCGGAGCATGGCATGTGCCGCCGCGACATCGCCGCCGACGGCGCTCCAGCGACTGATGTCCGCTGAACCAGTCGCCGCTCCCCGCAGCGTGACCTCTCCATCCACGACCTCGGCGAAGCAGTCGATGCGATCGAGCAGCGGCCCGGACATTCGGGTTCGAAATCGCGCTCTCTCGTTTTCGGAGCAGGAGCACCGACGGATTTGACTCCCCAGCCAGCCACAGCGGCAGGGGTTCATCGCCGCGAGGAGTTGAAAGCGAGCCGGCCAACGTCGCACACCTCCCCCTCGCGCGACACAGAGGCTCCCCTCTTCCAACGGTTCGCGCAACGTTTCGAGCACGCCAGACGCGTACTCGTTGATCTCATCCAGAAACAGGATGCCGTGGTGAGCGAGGCTGATCTCACCTGGACGCATGGAGTTCCCCCCGCCGACCAGCCCGGACCGAGTCACCGTGTGATGGGGCGCCCGGAAAGGACGCTCAGGCATGCAGGTCGGAGAATTGCGGATCTGAATGGCACCGTGGATCCGCAGGACATCGAGAGCTTCGATCGTGTTGAGCGGTGGTTGGAGGGCCGCGATCGTGCGGCAGAGCCGCGTCTTGCCTCCTCCCGGTGGTCCGACCAGCAGCACGTTGTGGCGACCGGCAGCTGCCACGACAGCCAACCGCGCCAGGTTCGTCGGTGTCGAGGCGAGAAGGGACGGCCCCCGATCCCCACGGCCAGACAGCGACCTGCACGGGAGTTGACGTCCTCCAGCTCTCCATGGGACAGCAGAGCGTCCCAGCGCCCAGGCCCAGGCGACGTCCAGGCTGTGGGCACCGGCGACCATGACTCCCGGCACCAGCAACGCTTCCTCGACCTGCTGCGCCGGAACGATGAAGCGCCGGCGGCCAGCCTCAGCCAGAGCCTGAACCATGGCCAGCATCCCGTGAACCGGTTCGACACGCCCCGAGAGCGACAGGTCGCCGAGAACCACCGCTCCCTCCAGGGTGCCGGTGAGGCGTCGGTTGGCGCCCTGGAGCCCGACACCCAGAGCTAGGGCCAGTTCAACCGCGGCGCCTTCCTTGCGCACATCAGCGGGTGCCAGGTTCACCACCACCCGCCCGGAAGGACGGGGAATGTCCTGGTGGCGCATCGCCGACAGGACCCGCTCCCGACTTTCCCGGACAGCGGCATTGGGCAAACCGACGATCTGAAAGGATGGCAAACCCCGTCCTGCATCCACTTCCACTCGGACTCCATACCCTTCGAGACCATCGACGGCCCCGCTCTCGATCACGACGATCATGAGCACCTCCGCTGTTCGGGAGTGCGGGAATCATGCCTGGCGAGTCCGAGGGCCCGACGGGGGATTATGCAGGGGACGCCGTCAACGGTCGTCGACAGGTCTTGGCGGAATGTCCATCACCAAAAAGAAGCCCCACCCTTTCGGGTGAGGCTTCAGGGTATCCGACACGAAGAAACTATCGGAACAGATTCTTGACCTGGCTCCAGGTGGCATCAGCGTTGGGCGTGGGATCGTAGGGGAAAATGATCTTCACGCCGAAGACGTAATTGTAGCCGGCCGGAACGGTGATGAAGAAGCTCGGCTCGGCGATGGCCGAACCGGCGAAAGTCCAGTCGTCGGTCGGGAAACCGTAGGATTGGAGATCACCGAGAGAGGAGCCACCGTTGAGATCGCAGGTCCCGATGCCGGCACCGCTGTAACCGAAGCCGATAGGGTTGTCCAGCAGCATGCTCCAGCCATCGTCCACAGCAGCCTGGACCATCATGTCACCATCGGTGAACGTGCCGGTGTTGGCATAATCAGCTGCCGAACCGCCGATGATAGGTTCGCCGAAGATCTGGATGGTGCCGCCCTGGAAATCGAAGTCCTTGGTCGCAATGACAGGATTCTCGGCAAAGGCGGTCACGACCATGCCGGTCACCGCGAGTGTGTACTGGTTGTTGACAAAGTCCATGGGCAGCGGTGTCGGGGCACTGGCCGGCGGATTGGCGATTCCGTACACGGTCAATGTGGCGCCGACCTGGTCGATCCCAGGCTGCATCATGGCGAAGCCCTCGAATGTGAACTCGACCTGCCCCGAGGCGGGGATCACCGCCAGTATCACCACTGCGGTCAGGATCAAGGTGCGAATCGGATTCATCATGCCCTCCTCACGCGCTGGTTAGCGGTACAGGTTCTTGACCTGGCTCCAGGTCAGGTCGTCGTTGGGAATCGTCGGGTCGTGATAGACGTGGCCGTCGGCCTCCATGTCGTAGCCGTCCGGAACCGTACTGTCGGCTCCAGCGCCGACGACTCCGGCAATCGTCATCCCATCGGGAAACAGCAGTTCCAAGTCGGGGTGGAAGGACGAACCCAGTTCAAACTGAATCGCTCCCTGGTAGTTGCCCGAGTGGTTGAGCGTATCGAAGGTCAGGACGAACTGGGTGATGACGCCGTGAAGGTAGACATCGCCGTCGGTGAATGTCCCGATGGCGCTGGGATCCGGTGGGTTCACACCGTAGAAGGGCATCGTGTAGCCGGGCCCTGCACGGTTTTGGGCGACGAAATCCAACGTGCCACCCGAGTAGAACATGCGGATCAGGCCGTTGCCCAGGTCCACTTCGCCGCCCGAGACGAGGCCGTCGAGGATCCAAGTGTATTCGTAGGCGATCGGATCCCAATAGGGAGTGTAGCCGAAGTTGTCAACGAATCCGACACCGGCCAAGACATCCCCTGCCTGGCTCGGCGGGAAGCCCGTGGCTGCCGGGTCGTTGTCTGATTCGTAGAGATAGCCGATCACGTCGATGACTTCGTAGGTCTGAGCCTGAGCTGTCACCGCTCCCAGGACCAACAAGACCATCATCCAACTGAGTCGTTTCATCATTCCCCCCCAATGGAATTCGCCTTCGACATGGTGTCGTCGACGATGCTGCCTGCACTTGATGTTGTTCGTCATTCCCCGAACCGTGGGCGGTATCTCGACGGCGGGACCGGAGATTCAATTCGGAGATTCAATCGAGGGTCGTAGCACCCATCCCGGGGAACTATACCAGTTCTCGGGAAATGCCACAACATCGTTCTGAGATAATTTCTCGTATTTCCCTACTAGCAGAACATATCCGCAAAAAAAGCGGAGATTCCACAGGAATCTCCGCTCTGGCTTCCGATATCGAACCCCGAGGTCCGATCAGAAAACTCAACCGATCTTAGAGGTCGCAGGGACGCACGGTCTTACGACCGTTGGCCACGGCACGCTTCTCGGCAGTCTTGATGATCTCGTGGACTTTCTTATCCAGAGCTTCGTAGAACTCACCGGACACGTTGCACTCTTTGATGGATTCCTTGGTCTTCGTCTTGCTGATGATCATTCCTCGGTCCTCCTGAATGAGGGTGAGTAGGGGATCCTCCACCACGCGGGTGACGGAACACCGGAGTGACTTCGACTCGAAATCGATGCGATGCCGGTCAGAATCCCGGATTGCGGCCACACAATGGCCTCGACAGCCCACTTCGTCAAGCGTAAGTTTCAACCCCTGCCCCGACGTCCGGGTCGAGGCCCCCACTCTGGAGGAGGACCCCATGTCGATCGATGCCGTTTTGAAATACCTCGAGGACCACCGCGACCGTCACGTCGAGCAGCTTTGCGACTGGCTGCGCATTCCGAGCATCAGTTCGGTCCAGGCTCACGACAACGACGTCCGCCGAGCCGCGACCTTCGTCGCCGACGAGTTGAAGGAGTTCGGCCTGGACGTCGACTTGATCGAGACCGAAGGCCATCCGCTGGTCTACGCCGAGACCGAGCAGCGTCCCGATCGCAAGACTTTGCTCTTCTACGGGCACTATGACGTCCAGCCGGTTGATCCCCTGGATCTCTGGGATTCGCCCCCGTTCGAGCCGACCATCCGCAACGAGATCATCTACGCCCGCGGGGGCAGCGACGACAAAGGGCAGCTCTACACACACGTCAAGGCCCTCGAGGCGTACCTCAAGACCGGAACCGATCTGCCGGTGAACGTCAAATTCATCATCGAAGGCGAAGAAGAGTGCGGCGGCCCGGCCATCTACAAGTACGTCGCAGCCAATCCCGAGAGGCTTGCCTGCGACGCCGTGGTGATCAGCGATACAAGCCTGTACAACGAAGACACTCCGGCGATCTGCTACAGCCTCAAGGGGCTCTCCTACATGCAGATCGACCTCAAGGGCCCGGGAGCCGATCTTCACTCGGGCAGTTTCGGCGGCACGGTGCAGAACCCAGGCAATGCCATCTGCGAAATCATCGCCAAGCTGAAGAACGCCGACGGCGTCGTCCAGATCCCCGGTTTCTACGACGACGTGCTGGCCATCGACGACGACGAACGGGCTTCCTTCGAAGCCCTGGGCTACACGGACGAAGTCCTTCAGGCTGATACCGGTGCGCCCGGCCCCTTCGGCGAAAAAGGCTACACCACCTTGGAGCGCATGTGGGCCCGCCCCACCTGCGATGTCAACGGTCTCTGGAGCGGTTACAGCGGTGAAGGCGGCAAGACCATCGTGCCGTCCCTTGCCGGCGCCAAGGTGAGCATGCGCCTGGTGCCGAACCAGAATCCCAAGACGATCGCCGAGCTGTTCGCCAAATACGTCCACGACATCGCGCCCGAGGGTGTGGAGGTCACCGTCACCGATCATCACGGTGCCAACCCGGTCATGGTTCCCCGACAGTCGACCATGATGGAGGCGGGCATGCGGGCGATGGAGCACGGTTTCGGCAAGCGGCCTGTGTTCATCCGCGAAGGTGGCTCGATCCCCATCGTGGGGACATTCCAGCAGTGTCTGAAATCGCCAGTCTTGCTGCTGGGTTATGGACTGCCCAATGACAACATCCACTCCCCGAACGAGAAGTTCCACCTGGTGAACTTCTTCAACGGCATCCGCACGACAGCGCACCTGCTGCTCGAAGCGGCGAAGTGAAAAACCCGGGCGATCATTTGATCGCCCGGGTTTGACAACACGGATCGGTCGGTGTAGCTTATCGCCTTCTGGTGTCCCCTTCGTCTAGCGGTTAGGACACCGGCTTTTCAAGCCGGCAATACGGGTTCGATTCCCGTAGGGGATACCAAACACTTCGAGCGGCCTGACCGGGCCGCTCTTTTCATGCCTCGGATCCAACAACACCTACCAGAAGTCTGATTTGACGCCGCTCCAGCTGCGATGATCACCGGCGACGACTTCGCAATTGGTCGTATGCTCACCGAGCGAGTCCCAGGACCCGATCGGGTAGACTGCCCACTCCCCTGCGCTGTCGAAAACCACGTTGCCGCAGCAGATCGTCACCAAGCGTCGCAGGACCGTGTCGGCACCCCAGACCGAATCGTCTTCCGGCACTCCGAGCATGTCGACGATCGTGCCGTCGTGGGATAATCTCAAGACATCGTTCCCGTCGAAGGAGCAGACTTCTGACGTCATGTCGGTGATCATGAGGATCGCGGCGTCGGCATCGGGATGAGCCACGACATAGACGTCACCGTTCTGAAGGACTCCGGACAACGTCAGGGTCAGAACCTCGGAGGGTGAACTGTCGATCAGCAGGTCGATCACCACGAGGCTCAGATCGATGTCCTCGCCGGTGGCATTGTAGATCTCGAAGGCAGCATCGGAGCCGGCGCCTTCCACGTACTCCGAAAAATAGATGCAACGATCCTGGGCGAAGGCGGCGACAGCTATCATCATCAGCAGCAGCACCGTGAACAAACGAATCATCCTGTCTCCTCTCGAGACAACGGGCTGTCCTGGCCGTCGGGCGAAGAAAGACGACAAGGGCTGCCACATAATCAACAATCAGTATTGTATCACAATTCCATGAGGGAAGGGCATGAAACACAAGCCAACCACCTTGTGTTTCACTGGGAGCTGTCACTGACGCCGGGTTCACGGTGTGATAGAATGGTCGTCGATCCAACTGATGACGGCTCAGCCGTAATCTCAACGAACGTCCCCAAGAACAGGACCGAACGATGACCGATGACCTGAACTCCAGCCGGATTCCAAACCCTCTCTCCGATGATGCACCCGAGTCCCTGAGCGTCCCGGATTCCGACAGCGACATGGACAACGGTGATGAGTTCGCCGCCATGCTCGCCGAGGATGACGCACGCCGTCACGACACAGCTCCCGAGCCCCGTGCCGGCGATCAGATCACCGGCAGGATTGTCCAGATCGGTGACGAGGACGCGTTCGTCGACTACAGCGGGCGCGGGGAATTGCCGATCTCGACAGCCGACCTCAGGGATGCCGACGGAGTGATGAGCGCCAAGGTGGGCGACCAGGTCACCGCCTACGTGACCGGCAAGGCGGGCGACCTGCGTCTGGCCATGAAGCAGAAGATCACCGGCAAGGACTCCGGTCCCCTCGAAGACGCTCTGGCCAGCGGCGTGCCCCTTCAGGGCAAGGTCTCCGAGTCGAACAAGGGTGGGTTCGTGGTCGACATCGGGGGCTGGCGCGCCTTCTGTCCCATCTCTCAGATCGACGACCGCTACGTCGAGGATCCCCAGGCTTGGATCGGCCGCGATTTGGAATTCCGCGTCATCGAATTCGCCGACGAGGGACGGCGCCTCGTCGTTTCCCGTCGAGCCATCCTTCAGGAAGTCAAAGAGAAGCTCTCGGCCGAGACACGGAAGCGACTCCACCCCGGATCGATTTTCGAGGGCCGTGTCGTGAGGATCCTGCCCTTCGGAGCCTTCGTCGATATCGGCGGCATGGAAGGGCTCGTCCACGTGTCCGAGCTGACGCACGGACGGGTGGCCCATCCTTCCGATGCGGTCGAGGAGGGGCAGGTCGTCGAGGTCAAGGTTCTCGAAATCAGGAACCTGGGCATGGGCAAGGAGGAGCGGATCAGCCTCTCGATGAAGGCCCTCGAAGGCAATCCCTGGGAGAACGTGCGGGAACGCTACAACGAGGGCGCCTGGGTCGAGGGGGCCGTCATCGGTCTGACACCCTACGGTGCCTTTGTCGAACTCGAGCCAGGTCTCACCGGACTGATTCACATCTCGGCACTCTCGTCCGAAAGGATCGAACATCCCGGTGACGTCGTCAAAGAAGGTCAGCAGGTTTTAGTGCGGATCATCGAGGTGGATCCGGAGCGTCAGAGGATTTCCCTGGCCATCACCAGTTGACCTGCAACGAACGCACAGCGTCAACGAGGCTCCCGGCGGCATAGGTGACATCTTCCGGGGTCGTATCCTTGCCGAGGCAGATCCGCAGGCACGACCGCGCATCTTCGGCGTCGAGTCCGATGGCGAGCAGGACGGCCGATGGCGCCGGATCGCCACTGCCACAGGCAGCCCCGGCCGAGAGGGACAGCTTCGGCAGGGCCCTGATCAAGCGGTCGGCCCTGACTCCTGGAAAAAGACAGTGCAGGCTCCCGGGCAATCGTCGTCGGGCGCATCCGTTCAGGCTTACGTCGGGCACGCCTGCGGTGATGGCCGCCAGGAACTGGTCGGCCAGATTCCGCAAGTGGTCGGCGCGCTGCTCACGCTCCTCCATCGCCAACCGGCAGGCCTCCCCCATCCCCACGATACCGGCCACGTTGAGTGTGCCGGAACGCAGGCCCCGTTCCTGACCCCCGCCGTCGATCTGACGCCTGAGCGTCATGCGTGGATCGCGGCGTCGGACGAACAGGGCACCGGCACCCTTGGGGCCGTACATCTTGTGGGATGAAAACGACATCAGGGCCAGCCCGTCGTCGGTGGCATGAAGAGGGATCTTGCCGACCGCCTGGGCTGCGTCGAGATGCAGGGGGACGCCGCGCTCCTGACACACCGAGGCGATGTCCCGCCATGGCTGGACCGTGCCGATCTCGTTCTGGACGGCGTTCAGGGAGACCAGTCTCGTGTCGGGCTTCAGCGCCGCCGCCACCTCAGCGGGATCGATGATGCCGTCGCGATCACAGGGGACCGAGGTGATGTCCCAGCCGCGGTCCGCCAACGATTCGATCGTTCGCAGCACCGACGAATGTTCCAAGACGGTCGTCACGATGTGGCCAGGACCGGAACTCATGTCGGCCAGGCCCTTGAGGGCGAGATTGATGGATTCGGTCGCGCCGGAAGTGAAAATGATCTCCGAGGGTTCGGCCCCGGCACAGGCTGCCACATGCTCCCTGGCGCGCTCGACCAGGGCGGCGGCCGCCCAACCGGAGGCGTGCGGGCTGGCGGGGTTGCCGTGATGATCGCGCAGGACCGGCAGCATCACCTCGAGGACACGGGGATCCAGCGGTGTCGTGGCGAGGTGGTCAAGATCGACGGGTGTGCGCACAGTCATGATTCATCTGCTCAGTTCGAGCATGCGGCGGATGGGAATCAACGCTCGTTCGCCGAGGGCGCGATCGAGCCTGATTTCCGGCGTCCGGTCGCGCATGCATAGGTAGAGTTTCTCGAGTGTGTTCAGCCTCATGTAGGGACATTCGTTGCAGCTGCAGGATTCGTCGGCGCCTGGAACGGGCAAAAATATCTTGCCGGGGCTCGCGCGCTTCATCTGGTGGATGATGCCCGGCTCGGTCACCACGATGACCTTTTCGGCAGGGGTCGAACGGGCGAAGGCCAACAGGCCCGCCGTCGAGCCGATATGGTCGGCATGCTGCAGCACGGCCTCGGTGCATTCGGGGTGGGCGGCCACGACCGCGCCGGGATGGAGCGCCTTGAGCTCGACGAGTTTCCTTTCGGAAAACTGCTCGTGGACTTCGCAGCTGCCGTCCCACAAGACCATCTCACGGCCGAGTTGCTCACCGACCCAGCGGCCGAGATGACGGTCGGGGGCAAAGACGACCGGGCGATCCGACGGAATCGAGCCCACGATCTTCAGGGCGTTGCCCGAGGTGCAGATCAGATCGCTGCGGGCCTTGGTGGCCGCCGAGCAGTTGATGTAGCTGACGACCGTGTGTTCCGGGTACTCGGCCAGGAAGGCGGCGAACTCCTCATCGGGGCAGCCGTCAGCCAGGCTGCAACCGGCAGCCAGGTCCGGCAACAGCACCAGGGTCTCGGGGTTGAGGATCTTGGCCGTTTCGGCCATGAAATGCACCCCGGCGAACACGATGACGTCGGCCTTCGAACCGGCGGCGATCTGGCTCAGCGCCAGGGAATCCCCTACATGATCAGCCACGTCCTGAATATCCGGCTCCTGGTAGTAATGGGCCAGGATCACGGCGTTCATCTCGCGGCGCAGGCGATCGATCTCCTGGAAAAGATCCAAACCGGGATCGATGGTCGGCGAAACGGGTCGGGACATGGCTCACTCCTGGCGACTGGCAGCGTAATCGATGAACAGTCGGAACCGGTGGAATCTGCTCGCTTGAACCCGATGGGGCAAGTCCTTATGGACAAGGGGTTGGAGGATGCTTAATATTCATAGGCTGGTTGGAGTCGTTTTCCGGCAGGTATTGTCATCGGACAAGCTTTGCCGTGTTCGAAACCGGCCTCGGCTAAGAACCCCACCATATCATCGAGGGATCGAACCGCAATGAAAAAGGTCTCCTGGATCATTCTCGGCCTCCTGGTGTGCGTCCTGGCGTTCGGCCTCTTCGGCTGCAGCACGGACGAGAACACGAACGTCACCCAGAATCCCTACCCGGAGCCTGTGGTGACCCCCTGGTTGTTCTCGATCTGGGGCACGGCTGTTGACGACGTCTACGTCGTGGGCCGCCCAGGCGTCATCCTCCACTGGAACGGGATCCAATGGCGGCTGACAGAGAGCAGCACCGAAACGCTCACCGACGTCTGGGGTACCGGGTCGAGTGAAGTGTACATCGTCGGTCACGAAGGAGCGATTCTTCGGGGCAGTGGCTCCAGCTGGTCGAAGATGACAAGCGGCACCGAGAACCACCTCTACGCCGTCGGCCAGGGCCCCTACGACGCCATCCACGTCGTCGGGGAAAAGGGAGTCATCCGCAAGCTCAGCGGCTCAGCCTGGATCGCCACCCAGACCGTGGCCTATCGCTACGCAGCGGACGGCACCCCCGAAGACACGCTTGTCTTCGAAGACGATCTCCAGTCTCTCACTTCGGTCACTCCCTTCGCCCTGGCAGGCGACAAGGCTTCCGTTGTGATGGAGAACAACGCCGCGGGATTCGATCACCAGTGGCTCTGGGGGCCCATCGAGGATCAGGCTCTCGGGTTCATCTACGCCAGTGCGAGCGGCCCTGTGGCGAGCGACAATTACCTCGCCAACAAGGACGGCCGTCTGTTCCATCTGATCGACCACCCCGTCGACGGTCTGACCTGGCTCAAGATCGATGATCCCGACGGCAACGAAGCCCGTCCGGCCACCTTCCCGGCGGCGATCACCGGTCTCTGGCGCGACGACGACAACGGCCGCATCGTGATGACGACCCGCAGCGGCCGCGTGGCCACCCTCGAAATCGACGGATCGAGCACCGGGATCCTCTACACGGGCACCGAATGGCTTTCGGATGTCTGGGGCACCGGCGATGGGGAGATCTGGGTCGTCGGCAAGCAGGGTCTTATGCTCTTCAGCAGCGACCATGGCGCGACATGGACAACCGTCGACGATCTGCCCTTGCCCGACGTGACCGCGAAATCGATCGGCGGCACCGATAAGTTCGGGCGGCCGCTTCCCTAGGCCGCGAGATTCCCGAGCCCGGTCTTCCAACGACCGGGCTCTTTTCTTGGTTCCCCCATTTCAGGAGGTTTCCCTCATGATCCCGACCGGCACCTTCCGCCGTCTGGTCGTCGTCTCGCTCGTGTTGGTCACGATGGCGTTCGGCACCTCTGTGGCCTACGATCCTGATCCCGCCACCCCGCGCAGCGAAATCCCAGCCGAGTACACCTGGGACTGGTCCCAGGTCTTCGACAGCGTCGAGCAGTGGGAGACCGAGCTGACCGCTGTCCAGACCCTGGTTCCCGATCTCGCCGCGTACGAAGGTCGTCTCGGAGAATCCGCCGACACCCTGTACGAAGCCGTTTCCAAGATGGAAGCCACGATCCAGCGCCTGATGCGTCTCTACGCCTATACCCAGCTGCGCCTCGACGTGGAACTGTCCGATTCCGCTAACCAGGCGATGCAGGGCAAGGTCGGCTTTCTCTTCCAACAGTACGGCGGGACTGTCTCCTACATGACCCCCGAACTGCTGGCGATGCCCGCAGGGACCATCGACGGATTCCTCGCCGACAAGAGCGAGCTCAAAGTCTACGAGTACTACATCCGCAACATCCAGCGGATGAAGGACCACACCCTGAGCAAGGCCGAGGAGCGGATCCTCTCGATGACCGGTCAGGTTCGAGGCGCCAGCGCCGACGTGGCCGAGAAGCTGCGCGACATCGACATGACCTTCCCCGAGATCCTCGCCGAAGACGGCACCATGAAGCCGTTGACCCTCGCCGGTTTCGGCAAGGCCCGCTCAAGCGGATCCTACGCCCAGCGCAAGCTGGCGAGTGAGACGTTCTTTTCCACGTTCCGTCAGTACGAGAACACCCTGGCCTCGACTCTTGACGGCGTCGTCAAGTCCCACCTGCTGACCAAGGAACTCCGCGGTTACGACAGCTGCCTCGAGGCAGCCCTCAAGGGCGACAACATCAGCCCCTCTGTGTACCGGATGCTGATCGACACGATCAACGCCAACCTCGAGCGGACCCTGCACAAGTACGTGGCCCTGCGCCAGAAGGTCCTGGGCGTCGACGGCACCCTCGATTTCGCCAACCTCTACAATCCCCTGCTCGAAGGCGAGGAACGCACTTACCAGTACGAGGAATGCCGCACGATGCTCGCCGCCGGGCTCAAGCCCCTGGGCAAGGAGTACGTCGGCCTCGTCGAGACGGCCGCCAACCCGGCCAACGGCTGGATCGACATCTATCCCAACAAGAACAAACGCACCGGTGCCTACAGTTCGGGTATCGTCGCCTGGATGGACGGCGGCCACCCCTACGTGCTCCACAATTACGACAACACCCTCGACGCCGTATTCACCACGGCCCACGAGTTCGGCCACGCCCTGCACACGTACTACAGCTACAAGAACCAGCCCTTCATCTACGGCGACTACACGACCTTCCTTGCCGAAGTCGCCTCGACCTGCAACGAAGAGGTTCTGCTCACTTACCTCCTGAAGCAGGAGAAGGATCCAATCCAGAAGCTGATGTTGTTGAACAAGCGCATGGAGAACATCCGCCTGACGATCTTCCGTCAGACCCTGTTCGCCGAGTTCGAGCTGCTCTTCCACGAGTACGCCGAAGAGGACAACACGCTCACCGCCGACTTCCTCAACAACCTGTACTCCGACCTGGTCAAGAAGTACTACGGACCAGGCTTCGCGATGGGTGAGAACGACGAGGTGGAGTGGGCGTTCATCCCCCACTTCAACTACAACTTCTACGTGTTCACCTACGCCACAGGCCTGACCAGCGGCATCTCGCTGGCCAAGGATATCGAGCAGGACGGCCAGAAGGCCGCCGACCAGTACATCAACAGCATGCTCAAGGGCGGCTCGAGCGCTCCCCCGCTGGACCTGCTCCGGGACGCCGGCGTGGACATGGAAACACCGGCTCCGATCCTGACCATGCTCGACCTGTTCGAGGATACCGTCGATGAGTTCGACGCCCTGTGGACCAAGACGTTCGGCAAGAACTAGAACAGCCCTGTTCGCCGAACACCATGACGACCGAGGCCGCTCCCGGAAGGGGGCGGCCTCTTGGCTGAACGAAGAGTCAGGGGAATCAGCGGCTCAGGGCGGTGAACCGGAACGTGAGATCGATGGCGATCACTTGACGCGCGAAGGCGTCGTCGATGGGCCCGTTCCAGCCGTACCGGATCCACGCTCCGAACGGCCCTTCGAATCGATAACCCAGACCCGCGGTGGATTGGGTGATCAGACCTCCGGCGACGTCGATGCCGCCGCCACCAGCGGCCCCGATCAGGCTCTCGATACCAAAGGCCAAGGGGCTGCGGCGGCCGAGGGACCACTCAGCTCCCCCGCCCGCCAGGCCCATGGCGTAACCCCCGGCACCGCCGTCGTAAGCGGCCAGAGCCTGGGCGGAAAAGTAGACATGATCACTGACCATGATGTCGCCCTTGATTCCACTGAGGGCGATACCCTGATCCGGCGCTCCGCCCTTGCGGACGGCGCCGTCGGCCACGATTTCCGACTGGTGGGCGAAACGGATCCTGATACGCCTGGGTTCGTAGAAGGTCGAGCCTGGAATCCGCCAGCCCCCGGTAGGAACCGGTGTCTGGTAGTGATGCCCCAGCGCGAGGGTCCAGCGCCGGGCCGAGAACTCGCCGTCCAGGGCCGCAGTCACTCCGTATCCGGCGCCGAGATGGAAACCGTCGACGATCACCCGCTGCAAGCGGAAGCCGACATCCCCGATGACCCCGCCGCCCGTGTCGACACGGCCGCCACCGGCAAGACCGACTCCCCCGAAAACGGCTGCTTCGAACTGGGACATCAACACCATCTTGGATCCGAAAGCAGCAGTGACCTGGGCAAAACCATCGGTGGAACCACCCATGGATCCAGCTGCGCCGAACTCGAAGAATCCGGACGGGCCGAGGTCCCTCCACCAGGACGCACCCATGAGCCACATGTCCCGATCCTGAATGAGTCCTGTCGTATCGAAGGTAGCATTGTCCGGCTGGACTCGAAACAGCTCGGCCCGCAAGCCCTGGGTCTGGGAACGGTGATGAATCCGGGGAATGGCGCGGGCCACATCCACCGGACCGACTTCAGACCAGCCACCCTGGGCAAGGAATCCGATGCCGTGGCTGAAGGAGACAGCCACCTGATCACTGACGATGTCGCCATTGGGAAAATCCACGCGGCTGTAACCAACTCCGATGGTCCCGCCGCCGAAGTCCCAAGCCAATTCGGCATGGGGCCGCACCATCAGGCCACCGCCCTGGGGCGCCGACCCACCTCCGCCGCCTCCGGCGAACAGTCCCGCCCCCAGGAACACATCACCGCCGATGTGTTGCCTCATGCCCAGCGCCAGTCCGCCTGTGAAAAACCCGCCCCGCTGACCGCGGGCCGCGCCATAAGCTCCGAAACCGAACTGCCATGGACCACGGATCCCGAGCATGTAGCTGCCTCCGAGCAGGCCCATCGTCTCGTCGCCGGGCAGGGTCAACTCCTCGTAGGTCAGACGCATCTGCGTCGAATGCACGTCGTAAGCCAAGGCAGTCGATGAGACCACGAAGCAGACGAGAAGAACCAGGAAGGCGTGGGGTTTCAATTTGGACCATTTCGCTGACGCCGAAAAGGTGAGCCGAAGGCGAACGACTCAGCGGAGGCCTTCGAGGCGATTGGGGCTCCATTATCGCATCTGAGGGAGTGGGTGTCAAAGTGAGGGGCGGGTTCGACAGTGCGTTAATGAACCGAGTACCAAAAAACAACGGGCCACGGAAACCCCGTAACCCGTTGAAATTGTTGGTAGGCCGCTCGGGACTCGAACCCGATACCACCTGCTTAAAAGGCAGGTGCTCTACCTGATGAGCTAGCGGCCCACGAAGTCGGCCCCAAGATAGGAGCCAGACCCGATCGCGTCAACGCGTCAGGTCGTCACGCCTTCCGGCGTCCAGATCACTTCGTCGCGATGCTTGCCCACCGAAATGCCTTCGACGTGGACATCCATTTCCTGCTCGAGGAACTCGAGGTACTGTCGCGCCTTCGCCGGCAGTTCCTGCAGGGTGCGGCAGGCCGACAGGGGTTTTTCCCAACCAGGGAACGATCGGAACACGGGCTGGCACCGGGACAGCTGCTCGGCGCCTGCTGGATAATGGTCGATACGCTCGCCGTCGACCTCGTACGCCGTGGCGATCTTGATCTCCGGCAGGGTATCCAGGACGTCCATCTTGGTGATGACTACGCCGGTCATGCCGTTGATGTCTACGGCGTAGCGGGCCGCCAGCAGGTCGAACCAGCCGCAGCGACGAGGGCGGCCTGTGGTGGCGCCGAACTCCCCGCCCAGCGATCGAAGGGCTTCGCCGGCCTCGGCGTGCAGTTCTGTGGGGAACGGTCCATTGCCCACGCGGGTGCAGTAGGCCTTGAAGATGCCGGTCACCTCTTCGAGCACGCGCGGCGGCAGACCGGTGCCGGTCAGCGCGCCGCCGACCGACGGATTGCTCGAAGTGACGTAGGGATACGATCCGTGATCCACATCCAGCAGGGTGCCCTGGGCGCCTTCAAAGAGGATCGACTCGGTGCCGTCTCTGACGCCTTTGAGGGTGAGATAACCGTCGACGATCATCTTGGCGAAGGTTTTGGCCAGGACCACGAGCTCCTGGGCGATCGCCGGAGCAGGCAAGGGATCGGAGTCGTACAGCGCGGCGAGCATCTCATTGGAATCGAGGACCTTCTCGATCACCTTGCGCTCGAGGTTCTCCAGGGGCAGCAGCAGATCGCCCATGCGCAGGCCCGTGCGTTGGCACTTGTCCACGTAGGCGGGGCCGATGCCGCGGCCGGTGGTGCCGATGCTCTTGCGCTTGCGGGCCAGCTCGGCGCACTCGTCGCGACTCTTGTGAGAAGGCAGGATGATATGAGCTGCCGAAGAGATGTACAAGCGGTCGCGCACCTTGAGGCCGAGCTCTTCGAGAGACAGAATCTCGTCGCGCAACTCCCAGGGGTCGATGACCATCCCGTTGCCCAGGTAACCGCGTACGCCTTCGCGCAGCAGGCCCGACGGCAGCAGGTGGAGCACGATCTTGCCTTCGTCGCGGACGATCGTGTGGCCGGCGTTGGCCCCTCCCTGATAACGGACGACCCAGTCGACACCCTTGCTCAGGGCGTCGACGATCTTGCCCTTGCCTTCGTCGCCCCACTGTCCACCGATGATCACGCGGTTGGCCACGTTCGACTCCCGGTTTCGGAGAAGACGCTTGGCGTCCTCGTCCCACAAAAAAAATCAGTCCCACAGAGGAGACCGTCAGGATAACCCAGCCCAGAAGATAAGAGAATCAACTGCCGTTGAAAAGGTCCTTCAGCTCGGACCAGGACATATGCTCCCAGGCTGCAGACGAACAGTCCCCGGTCAGGCCGGGATTGCTGGACTCGAATTCGATGCCGTCGTCGAGCTGGTTGTTTCCGTCCACATCACCGATCTCGGCGCCGTTGGTGCAGCCGTCGTCATCCGAATCGAGCTGCGCCAGTTCGGAGGTCCACAAGCGTCCGGCACCGAGAAAATCGAAACCGAAATCGTTGAGGTCGGCTGAGCCTGCCTGCGGGTCGGCCAGGATGTGGCAGTTGGTGCAGAGGAAACGGCTGGAAACGGGCAGACGCGCCATGTCGTCGGTTGTCGCACCGACCGGGGCAGCCAAAACAGCCGTCACCACGACGACGATCAAGGCAGAAAGATGGGCTCGTCTGCTCTCGATATTCATGAGGTCATGATACCACCGAGGCAAGGGATGTGTCAACACTCCCCTTCAGGGATGGGCAGGACAGAGTCCTTGTCACCAACCTGCTCGGCTGAAGCCGCTTCGAGCAAGGCGCCGACCCAGGAGTGCAGATCGTCGGTCCCTTCGCGATCGGAGACCGAGGTGGGGAAAAACGGGGTGGTCGGATCGAGTTCGAGAACGGTAGCGATTTCCTGGTAACGCTCCATCCTCTTGGCCTTGGCCACCTTATCGGCTTTGGTGATCACAACTGCCCAGGGTACGCCAGCTTCTTCGAGCCAGGCTCGCATCTGCCGATCCTCGTCCGAAGGACGGTGGCGGACGTCCACGAGCAGGAAGACCGCCTTGGGGCGATCGTCGGCCATCAGGTAGCCCTTGATCAGTCGATGCCACCCCGCTCGCTCTTTCTTGCTGACCTTGGCGAAACCGTAGCCGGGCAGATCCACGAGGTAGTAGCAATCATCCACGATGAAGTAGTTGAGCAGGCGCGTCTTACCCGGCTTGCCACTGATCTTGGCTATCCGCTTCCTGTTGAGGAAGAGGTTGATGAGCGACGACTTGCCGACGTTGCTGCGTCCGACGAAAGCGAACTCCGGCAGGACGAGTTCGGGACGTCCGGCCAGATTGGCAGCGCTGGTGACGAATTCGACGTTCATGCTAGTGAGCCGGAGGCGGCGTTGCGGCATCGCCTGTGCTGGTGCTGCGGGCCGCTGCCCCGGCGCCGACCAGAGCCAGATCGAGGACCTGGTCCATGTGCCCGACGAGGTGGACTTCGAGGTGACGGCGAATGATCACGGGCAGCTCACGGTAATCCTTTTCGTTCTCCTGAGGCAGAATCAGAACCCGGGCTCCGGCTCGCATGGCCGCCACGGCTTTCTCGGGCAGACCGCCGATAGGCAGCACCTTGCCGCGCAGGGTCACTTCGCCGGTCATGGCGACATCCTTGCGCACCGCCTGGTCGCGCAAGAGCGAGACCATGGCCGTGGCCATGGCGATGCCGGCGCTCGGGCCGTCCTTGGGCACAGCCCCCTCGGGCACATGCACATGAAGGTCGTGCTTCTGGAAATGGTCGGCGGCGATTTTCGGGCAACGTGTCCGCGCAAAACTGAGAGCCGTCTCGGCCGACTCCTTCATGACGTCCTTCAGGTTGCCGGTGAGCTTCAGCTTGCCGGTGCCGGTCATCTGGCTGACCTCGATGGGCAGGATTTCACCGCCGGCGGACGTCCACGCCAGGCCGGTGACGATGCCCACCTCGGGCTCGCCCTCGACGACCTGATGACGGTACTTGGGAATTCCCAGGTAGTTGTTCAGGACACGAGGTGTCACGCGCCCCGGCCACGCTCCGTCCTCGGAGTGCTTCTTCGCCACTTTGCGGCAGATCGAGGCGATCTCCCTTTCGAGCTGTCGAACGCCCGACTCCCGCGTGTAACCGTCGATCATGCCCTGGAGAGCCTTGTCGGCGAAGCCGGCTTCCCACTTGGCTACGCCGTTGCGCTTGATCTGTCGCGGCACCAGGAAATCGCGGGCGATGGCCAGTTTCTCGTGGTCGAGGTAACCCGGCAGACGGATGATCTCCATCCGGTCCTCGAGCGCCGGCGGAATCGAGTGCAACGAGTTGGCCGTGGTGATGAACAGCACCTCGCTGAGGTCGAAGTCCACCTCGAGGAAATGATCGCTGAAGTGGGTGTTCTGTTCGGGATCGAGCACCTCGAGCAGGGCCGACGAGGGGTCGCCCCTGAAATCGGCACCCATCTTGTCGATCTCATCGAGCAGGAACACCGGATTGCGTGTGCCGGCCCTGCGGAGCGACTCGATGATGCGGCCCGGCTTCGAACCGATATAGGTGCGGCGATGGCCGCGGATCTCGGCTTCGTCCCTTACGCCTCCAAGACTGATCCGCACGAACTTCCGGTTCATGCTGTCGGCGATGCTGCGTCCCAGACTCGTCTTTCCCACACCCGGCGGACCGACCAGGCAGAGGATCGAGCCCTGCATCTTCTTGGTGAGCTTGAGCACGGCCATGAATTCGAGAATGCGTTCCTTGACCTTCTCGAGACCGAAGTGGTCCTCGTCGAGATGCTTGCGGACCTTCCTGGTGTCCAGGCGGTCCTTCGAGCGTTCGGTCCAGGGCAGCTCGAGCAACGTATCGAGATAGTTGCGCACGACCGCTGCTTCGGGAGACATGCCCGGCATCTTGGCCAGGCGACCGATTTCGCGCATGGCCGCAGCGTGGGCATCCTCGGTCAGCTCGACGTCCTCGAGCTTCTTCTGGTAGTCGTCGATCTCAGCCTCGTCATCGGCGCCGTAACCGAGTTCCTTGCGGATGGCCCGAAGCTGCTCGTTCAGGTAGAACTCGCGCTGATTCTTCTGGACCTGGCTCTGCACCTCGGTGTCGATCCGCTGCTCGAGCTCGAGGATGTCGAGTTCGTCGGCCAGGATCTGGTTCATGCGCCGCATGCGGGCCAGCAGGCTAGTTTCTTCGAGCAGCTCCTGCTTCTCAGGCACCTTGGCCACGATGTAGGCGCTGATCGAATCGATCATCTGGTCGATGGCATCCATGTTGAGCACCGACATGAGGACTTCGTCGGGCAGACGCTTGTTGAGTCTGACGTACTCCTTGAAGCGCTCCTTGATCGAACGGCTCAGGGCCTCGACCTCGGTCCCCTCCTCATGCTGCTCGATCAGCGGTGTCACGATGACTTCGCTGAAGTCGTCGCCGTCGACGAACTCCTCGATGCGCACACGGGCCCGACCCTCGACCAGGATCTTGAGCGTTTCGTCCGGGGTGCGGATTATCTGCAGGATCTTGATCACCGTTCCGACGGCATAGACATCCTCGGCGCTCGGATCCTCGACGTCAGCCTCGAACTGGGCGCTCACGCAGATGTACTTGCCGCGATCCATGGCAGCCTCGAGGGCCGCCACCGAACGCTCGCGCCCCACCAGAAGCGGCGTGACCATCGTCGGGAACACGACCACGTCCCGCAGCGGAAGCAGGGGCAACTGCGTCGGGAAAGGTGTGTCGTCGTCGGGAAAGACCGTGATCTGCTTGGTCGCCATCGTCAATCCTCCAGCTGCCGTGCGGCGGGAAAAAGCGGGGCCGCGTGTCGCGTACCCCGCTCCGTTTTCCGGATCATCGTTGATCCCGTTGTGCTTCTGTCGCGAGAACCCTAGGCGCCTTGACGTTCGTCCTGAGAGGGCTCATGGATCAATTCGGGCGGTATGTCGCCGTTGACCACCGCGGCGTTGATGAGGACCTGCTGGACCGTTTCCATGGATGGCACCTGGTACATGACGTCGCGCATCACGGACTCCATGATCGAGCGCAGGCCGCGGGCTCCGGATTTCCGGACGAGGGCCCGGTCGGCGACGGCTTCGATGGCGTCCTGGGTGAAGACCAGTTCCACATCCTCCATGGCCATCAGCTTGCGGTACTGCTTGATCAGGGAGTTCCGCGGCTCGGTCAGGATCTGGATCATCGCATCGCGGTCGAGTTCCTGGAGTGTCGTGCAAACCGGAAGGCGTCCGACGAGTTCAGGAATCAACCCGAACTTGACGAGATCCTCGGGCTCGGTCAGGGCCAGCACTTCGTCGGTGTGGGCGTTGACGGGACAGATTTCGTCGCGGTCGAAGCCCAGCACGTTGCGGCCGATGCGGCGACGGATCACATCATCGAGCCCCTGGAACGCGCCACCACAGATGAACAGGATGTTCTTCGTGTTGATCTCGATGTACTTCTGCTGCGGATGCTTGCGTCCGCCCTGGGGCGGTACGTTGGCCACGGTACCCTCGAGGATCTTCAGCAGCGCCTGCTGCACGCCCTCGCCGGACACGTCGCGGGTGATCGAGGGGTTGCTGCTCTTGCGCGTGATCTTGTCGATCTCGTCGATGTAGATGATCCCGTGCTCGGCCGCCTGAGCGTTGTAGTCGGCCGCCTGCAGCAACCGCACGAGGATATTCTCGACGTCCTCGCCGACGTATCCCGCCTCGGTCAGCGTTGTGGCGTCGGCGATGGCGAACGGCACCTTCAGCATGCGCGCCAGGGTCTGCGCCAGCAGCGTCTTGCCGGTACCCGTCGAGCCGATCATCAGGATGTTGCTCTTGTCGATCTCGACGTCATCGGCCATCCGGCGCTGGTTGATGCGCTTGAAATGGTTGTAGACGGCGACGGACAAGGAGATCTTGGCGTCGTCCTGCTGGATCACGAAATCGTCAAGGAACGCCTTGATCTCTTCGGGCTTGGGAAAACTCTGCAGGGACTCGGAGCTGTCCTCGAGCAGTTCCCCTTCAAGAATGTCGTTGCAGAGCTTGATGCACTCGTTGCAGATGTAGACATTGGACGGCCCTGCGACCAGTTTGGCCACTTCGTCCTGTCCCCGTGCACAGAAAGAGCACTTGATCATCTGCGGCGAGCCTGTCTGACGACGCTTCATCCTCGTCCTCCCGATCCCGTCAGGATCCCGTTAATCGTCCACTTCCGACTTCTTGACGATCACCTTGTCGACCATGCCGTATTCCTTGGCGACATCGGCGGCCATGAAGAAGTCGCGATCGCTGTCCTGCTCGATCTTTTCGATGGTCTGTCCGGTGTGGTCGGACAGCATCTTGTACAGCTTCTTCTTCAGGTAGATGATCTCCTTGGCGTAGATCTCGATCATGCTCGCCTGGCCGTGGCTGCCGCCGAGGGGCTGGTGGATCATGATCCTGGAATTGGCCAGGGCCGAGCGTTTGCCCGCGGCGCCGGCGGCCAGCAGGACCGCCCCCATGCTCGCGGCCTGTCCCATGCAGATGGTCACCACATCATTGGAAATGTACTGCATGGTGTCATAGATCGCCAACCCGGCCGTGATGCTGCCTCCGGGGCTGTTGATGTACAGGTAGATGTCCCTGTCCGGATCCTCGGCCTGCAGGAACAGCAACTGGGCGATGACCACGTTGGCGACCGTGTCGTCGATGGCCGTCCCGAGGAAGATGATACGATCCTTCATCAGGCGCGAAAAGATGTCGTACTGACGCTCGCCGAGGTTCGTCTGTTCGATCACGTAGGGGACTAGCATGCTCACTCCTTTGTGGGCCCCGGCCGCATGGCCGGATCCGGTTCCATCCTCGTCGCCCCTGGTTCAACCGGACCGGGGCTCGTGTGTTCCCTACTTGTCTCCCGCTCCGAAAGCTTGGTGCTTGGCGCGGGAAGTGAGAAATTCGAAGGTCCGCTTCTCGGCCAACTCGTGGGCGAGGCGATCGATCTCCTTGTTCTTCTTCACGTATTCGCGGTACTGCTCGAGGGGCCAACCATTCACGGCGGCGACTTCCTCGATTCGGGCCTCGATATCCTCGGCCGTGACGTCGATCTTCTCGGCATCCCTGATGGCCTCGAGGATGAACATGGCCTTCATGGTGCGCTCCGCTTCGGGCCTGGCGCCTTCCCGGTAGGCGGCGATCTCCTGGTCCGATGGGACACGCCCATACATCTTGCTGCGCTGGGTCATCTCTTCGACCGTGCCGTCCACGTAATCCTGCACCATGCTCGGCGGCAGGTCCACCGTGTTCCGCGCGATGAGCAGGTCGACGATCTCCTCGCGGTTCTCGTGCTCGACGCGTCGTTCCGCTTCCACCTGGAGTTCCTCACGCAGGGCCGCTCGCAGCTCGAGGAGCGTCTGGCCGTCCTGGATCTTCGCGGCGAAGGCGTCGTCGAGTTCCGGCAGGACCTTGGCGGTGATCGAGCGGATGGTCATGGAGTAGATCATGCTCTGTCCTCGCAGGGGCTCGGAGGGATGATCCTCGGGATAGCTGATGGTCGCCTGGACATCGGCGTCGACCGCGGCGCCGATGATCGCCGTGTCGAAAGCCTCGAAGTTGTTGGGATCACCCAGCTCGATCTGGTACCCCTCGGTCCGACGCGACTCGTCCGGCTCGCCGTCCTCCCCCAGGGGCACGATGTCGATCTTGACCCGATCACCCTTGGCCGCGATGCGCTCGACAGTCTCCCAGGGAGCACGGCTCGATCGCAGATGTTCGAGGGCCTCGTCCACGGCGCCATCCTTGAGCTCAGCCTTGCGGATGGTCAAGGGGAGGCCGTTGTAGTCACGGGGCTCGATCTGGGGCCGGACCTCGACCTCGAGAGCCAGCTTGACCGGTTCGCCCTCGTCCATCTTCAGATCCTTCAGGACAGGGTCGTTCACAGGATGGAATTTGTGCTCTTCCAACGCCGCCTGATAGGCCATCGGAACGATATCCTCGAGGGTGTCCATGCGGACGTTGCCGCCGAGATCCACCTCCACCATCGCCATGGGGACCTTGCCCTTGCGAAACCCGGGGCGGGCATGGGTTTTCCGCGCCTTGCGCAGATTCTTGCCATACTCCGACTCGAAGTGGGAGGACTCGATTTCGACCTGGACGACCCTCTGCCACATTTCTGGCTCGGTCACGGTCAGCTTGAACGGGGTCGCGGTCTCGCTCTGGGACATGGATTCAACCTCGGTTCGGGTAGGGCGCCGCCTCCAGGACGGGCCGATCTGGTGCGAGAGGGGGGACTCGAACCCCCACGGTAATACCACAGGAACCTAAATCCTGCGCGTCTGCCAGTTCCGCCACTCTCGCTCGATCCCCTCAAGCCGGGGACGGTGGCCGGAAAGGTCATCCGATCCGATCCAATTCGTCACGGCCGACACTGCAGGAACCGCGCCAATATAGCTCGGCCCTGAAAAGGGGTCAAGGAGCCGGAATTCCAGCCATTTCTGCTCAATCCTTCATTTTCCTGTAGATGGTCCGGGATGCGATGCCCAGGATGCGCGCCGCGGTTTCCTTGTCACCGCCGGTGCTCTCCAACGTGGCCCGGATGATCTCCATTTCGGCGTCGCGCAGGGGCGTCCCGAGAGGAATCGTCACCGCATCGGTGCGACGTCGACCTGCGAGCACGGCCTGGGGCAGGACATCCGTCCCGATCTGGTCGTCCCGGGTCAGGATCACAGCCCGCTCGACGCAGTTTTCGAGCTCCCGGACATTGCCGGGCCAGGAGTAGCGGTTCAGGGCCTCGACGGCCTCGGGCGAGAAGCCGTGAATCACCTTGTTGTTCTTCTCGCACGCCAACTTCAGGAAGGAGTTGGCCAGCAGCGCCATGTCCCCCTGGCGCGAACGCAGGGTCGGGATCTCCAGGTTGATCACGTTGAGGCGATAGTACAGATCCTCACGGAACGATCCTTCGGCGACCATGTCCTCGAGATCGGCGTTGGTGGCGGCGATTACCCGAACGTCGACCGCGACAGGGTCGTTGCTGCCGAGGCGTTCGAAAACCCCCTCCTGCAGCACACGCAACAGCTTGACCTGGACCGACAGGGAAACTTCGCCGATCTCATCCAGAAAGATCGTGCCGCCGTGAGCCGCCTCGAAGCGCCCGCGACGACGACCAGCCGCGCCGGTGAAGGCGCCTTTCTCATAGCCGAAGAGTTCGGCTTCGAGGAGGGTTTCGGGGATGGCCGCGCAGCTCACCCTGACCATGGGCTTGCCCGCTCGTTCGCTCCAGCGGTGGATCGAATTGGCGAAAACCTCCTTGCCTGTGCCGCTTTCGCCGGTCAACAGGATCGTCGCGGTGCTGCCGGCGACCTGACGTGCGGTCTCGGTGGTCCGTCGCATCACCTCGCTGTTGCCGATGATCTGATGTCGCCCCCCCCCATCCTTCAGCATGCGCCGCAGTTCGATGTTCTCGGTGATGAGTTGCTGCTTTTCCAGCGCCTTGCGGCAGGTGTTCAGGGTCGTCGAGGCGGTAAACGGTTTCTCGACGAAATCGTAGGCGCCTATTTTCATGGCCTCGACGGCCGTCTCGATGGTGCCATGCCCGGTAATGATGACGAATTCGGTGGCCGGTGAGATGATCTTGGCGGCTTTGAGCAGCTCGACTCCGTTCATCCGGGGCATCATCAGATCAGTCAGCACCAGGGGAATCGTCTCCTGGCGCAGAATGGCCAGGGCTTCCTCTCCGTTGCCGGCGGTCATCACCTGGTAACCGTGCCGTCCCAGCAATCTCGACAGGGCCTGGCAAAGCTCGGGTTCGTCATCCACGACCAGGATGGTGCCGGTGATCGGATTCGCCGGTGTCTCAGTGGGATTCATGGGGTCTCCGGTGGCTGAGCCTCAGACAGTTCGTCATAGATTGACAATATGTCACAACTCAATGACAAAGTCAACTTTGGTGACAGGCAAACGCCCCCGGCCTGATCGACCGAGGGCGCCTGGGACTCACCTGTGGCTGAAATCAGCCGAGGTTCTTTTTCACGTGGTCGAACCCGCGTTGAAGAGCCTCGATGTTCATCTCGATGAGATTCTTCTTCTTGATGGAGGACCGCAGGGTCCTGGCGACCACTTCGAGGGGGAAAGCGTCGGTCGCGGCGATCAGGGCCCCGAGAAGCACGACGTTGGCGACCTTGGGGGTGCCGACCTCGTCGGCGATCCCCGTTGCCGGAATCAGCACCACGTTGAGCCGCTTGGCGTCGGGGCGTCCCTCGACGATCGTCGTGTCGACGATGATGGTGCCGCCGTCGGGAACATCATTCTCGAACAACTCGAGGGACGGCTGGTTCATCACGACCAGCACGTTGGGCTTCTCCACCAGGGGTGAGCCGATGCGCTTCGACGACACATTGACCGAACAGTTCGCCGTCCCGCCACGCATCTCCGGACCATAGGCGGGAATCCAGCTCGAATGCAGCCCGCAGCGCATGCCGACCTGGGAGAGAAACAAGCCCAGCGTCAGAATGCCCTGTCCCCCGAAGCCGGCGAACTTGCAGTTCAGTGGGACCTCGAGGACGACCTCTTCAAGGTCCTCGTCCTGCTGGTCGACTCCGAAATAGGCGTTCGTCTTATCGGTATCGAAGGGGGTGACCGGACGATACCACTGATCCTCACGCTCGTCGGACTCGTCCTTCAAGACGCCGAGAGGGAACACCTTGGTCATCTCCTCGAGCAGCCATTCGCGCGAATCCGGCCCGTCCATCTTCCAGCCGGTCGGGCACGTCGACAGGATCTCGACGAAGCTGTAGCCCTTGTTATCGACCTGGTTCTGCAACGCCTTGCGAACGGCCTTGCGGGTCTTCATGATGTGCTTCGAATTCCCGATCGCAACTCGTTCGACATAGGTGGCGGCCGGCAGGGTCGCGATGATCTCCGCCATGCGAATCGGGTTGCCGTGCATGCTGGTGATGCGACCGAGCGGCGTCGTGGCTGTCTTCTGGCCGATCAGTGTGGTCGGCGCCATCTGACCGCCGGTCATGCCGTAGAT
>Ga0180007_10000861_pt1 | contig 45571 bp, 41 predicted proteins | sample MM_PC_MetaG_FD_121122 | JGI IMG/M metagenome (GOLD analysis project Ga0180007, IMG submission 121122) | Groundwater microbial communities from the Aspo Hard Rock Laboratory (HRL) deep subsurface site, Sweden - MM_PC_MetaG | ecosystem: Environmental > Aquatic > Deep subsurface > Groundwater... | reverse complement strand
CTGTGGAAAAGGAAAAAATATCAAATATTCTCAAAGCCATATTAAGTTCACCGTCAGCAGGAAATCTTCAATCCTACAAAGTTCACATAGTTATGTCTCAGGAGGTAAAAGACGGGCTAATGGCTGCGGCAATGGATCAAGAATCTATTTCTTCTGCCGCAGTTGTGTTTGTTTTTTGTGCAGATCAAGACGTTGCAGGCTCAAAATATGGTGAGCGTGGCGAGGAACTTTATTCTACTCAGGATGCAACCATAGCTGCAGCCTATTCTCAACTTGCAATTACCAACGAAGGTCTTTCTTCAGTGTGGGTTGGTGCATTTGATCCATTGGAAGTTTCACGGCTGATTGATGCAGATTCTAAGCAGCTTCCAGTTGCAATGATCCCATTTGGTTATGCTGCCGAAGAACCTAGAGAAAGGCGCAGGAGAACAGATCTGTTTTCAGAGGTTTGATATTCTTAGTTTAAACGTATGATTAACTAAAGTAAGCTGGTGACGAGGATATTTATATGGAACCTGAAGAACGTGCAAAAAAGGACATAGAAAAACTTGAACGTATCATCGCATTTCTAAAACATGAAGGCCTTGACAGTCAATACTCAGAAGTTATGGGATTCATAGAGAACTATTATTCAGATGCCAAGCATTTCTATAGTCAGGGTGATCATTTTACGGCTTTTGGCGCAGCAAACTATGCATATGGTTTTGCAGATGCAATACTTGTAATAGAGGGTAAAAAAGATGAGCAAACTGTCTTTTGATCCTATCAAGCGAATGGGCCAATGTTTCTTACAGGACAAGAATATTCTTGAGCTTGAGGCAAAACTCGCAAACCCGAAACACAAGACCGTTCTTGAGATAGGGCCTGGTGATGGAAGGCTTACTGAGGTGTTGCTCAGACACAAACCAAAAAAGATATTTGCAGTGGAAAAGGATTATCGGTTTATTCATCTTCTGAAAAAAAAGTTTGCAAATGCGCCTGTTGAAATTATCGAAGGTGATATTCTCAAGATAAAAATTCCAGAAGTTGATATCGTCATAGGCAATATCCCATATTATATTTCTTCTGATATCATTTTCACTATTAAGGATTCTAATTTTGAGCATGCTGTGTTGATGGTGCAAAAGGAATTTGCACAAAAAATGGTGGCAGAAAAAAACAAGAGCAATTATGGTCGCCTTAGTGTTACTTCACAAATCCATTTTGATATCAAGCTGAAGCACATTGTGCCAAGGCATCTTTTTGTGCCAATACCACAGGTTGATTCGGCAATCATCATTCTCAAGCCAACAAAGGCATCAATTACACAATTCGATGAAAATGTCATTCGTTATATTTTCCAGCACAAAAACCAAACCGTGCGAAATGCCCTTCTGCATTCGAAATTCTTTGAAAAGTATGAACTCGATGTTCTTGGTAAGTTTGCAAAGCGCAAAGGAAGGACACTTTCGAAGACAGAGTGTCTTGAGATTTCAAAACTTCTTTCAAGTGTATGATTCAATATATGTATAATCTTGTCCGATGCTCCTGAGAATGTTTAAAAAACTTAATCATGTTAGCAGTATGAGTGGTATGATGGTAAAAAGCATAAAAGAATTTCAGGATGAGTTGGGTGTCTTAAGGAAAGAGATGTATAATTATGGCGAAACAGCCGATGCTGAACTTGTGGCGAGTTGGCTTGACAGGCTGGTAATCTCTCTCGATAAACTATGTAATAATCTGGATTTGATGTCAGTAGGTGCTGATGTGATGTCAGAATGCTGCTGTGGTGGAAGCCCGTGCGATATACCGGCAAAATCATCTGCAAAAAAACACGTAAAAGTTGCTCATGCAAAAAAGCCAGTTCATGCTAAACATGCAAAGAAACCAGCAAAGGCGGTACATGCAAAAAAGAAAAACGTTCATGCAAAGAAAAAGCCAAAAAGAAGAAGATAGTGGTTGCATTATAATCCATAATCAAAGCAACTGATTTTTATTCTTTTTTGATTTATTCTTTATTTGATGAAGCCGAATCATAAAATAGCATTGCTTGTCTCGCTTCCATTTGCAGGGCTACTTTTGATACTTGCAATTCTATCGGTATATCTATTCTTTGAAAACAGTTCACTTAGTGAAAATCTCAGGAATAATGTCAGCACTGTAAACAGCCTTAACTCGCAGCTGGCAGATGCACATACCGAAATATCAGAACTAAACTCAGATCTCCAGAGCACAAGCAATGAACTTGCTGAAACAAAATTCATCCTTTCCAATACTAGTGAAGAACTTGATAAAACCCGGGACGCGCTTTTGCAGGCAAGCTCAGAACTTAATGATACTCATTTGCAGCTGGAGGAAGCTACTGAGCTGCTGGATGAAACAAAGACCGAATTCCTTCAGTTGAAAACAGAACTTTATGGGATTGAGGAATCCATCAATGACTCAGTTCAATGGTTCAGCGATAATGCTTTCCTGCCATCAATACCATTGCTCAACGGCTTTTTCAGCAGGACAACCTCCAAATGCATAGAAAACAATCAGCTTAACATGGGCTGCGTTCCGTTTGTAATGGAAGATCGTTTGAATTTCAGATATCTATTTGAAAATCCAGACAGACTCTATTCAATTATAGACATGGTTGATCATGAGGGCGGGGATTGCGAGGATTTTTCATTGTTTTTCAAGGCATATCTGAACACCCTGAGAAAAGATTATCCTGATATCAAATTGGAGGCATGGGATAGGAGCCCTGGCGAGCAGTATGTTGTGTATGAAAAGTCGGGTACATCCTGGTATTATGAAGCCACTCCACACGATCTTGGTTCGCTTGATGATTTTACACCATATGTTATCTGCTACAATACCGCATATTATGATGGCATAAACAGGCAAGGTCATTGTATTGTCGCGCTCTCAAGAAATGAATTGTTAACAGGGAATGACATGACAAAACTAAATGGCGCACCAGCATTTGAACCACAGAACGGTATGTTCATGGGTACTGTGGGGACAAATTTCTATATTTGCGCAGAAGGCGAGACTGGTTGTGATAATGATCTAAATAGTATTGTTTTTGTAATTTCAGATGACGACCTTTACCAGTTTATTGACAGCAAATGGAGATATTACAAGGATTATCAGAGAACTACTTCTGAGATGCGGATGAATATAGATAATATGATTGAAACTCTGGATTGATTCTTGTAGTTCTGTCTCAGATGACGCTATCCTGAGAAAATGCACAAACTACATAAAAAACCTTAATTATAAACATATCTGTCCATATCCCAATATATGAAAAGACTAACCACTGCGTTCATATTCTCTGCATCTATCCATGCGTGTGCACTCGTTGGATTACCTGCTGTCAACAATGCTTTTCAACCTCCAAGACACTCCCCAATCACAGAACCAGTAAGAAAAGAAAAACAATGGACTCGTGATGAAATCCAACAAAGAAGAGAAAAACTAGTACAGAATGCACGAAATGATTTGGAACATGGAAGATTGAAACTGGGAGAATTCATATTAAATGCAAACTTGCTTGATACTTTGGAAGATGGAGAAAAACCGGATTTTGAAAAAGCTAGCAATAGATACAACGACTATTCCAGTTCTTTAGGTAAAAATTTGACCAGCATTAGTTCCATTCATGAAGCATTATCTGAAACTCTAGATGACTTTGATTACTATGGAATCCCTGGAGGTAGGTTGTCTGATGCATTATTAGAAAGAGGCGGATCTTGTGTTCAGATAGCTCATTTGGTAACATCTCTTTTATACGATTCTGGACATCGCGATGATATATATGTAAGGGCATATTCAGGACATCTTGCTCCAATCCTCAGAACTGATAATGAGGATTACGATTTAACAACCGGAGAACCAGCACATGGAGGCGGAGTTCAATTTCCGGCAACAGATCTAATCGAAGCATATGCACAATCACATAGCATCAAAGCCCATAAATTGAGAATACAAAGAATTCCGGGGGAAGAATTCGATAATCAAGATAAAAAGTCAACCGATCGACTAGGTAAAGATAGCGGGTTTACTTATCCAGAAACAACAGATCCATTTCCTGGTTCTGCGCCATTGTTTGCAAGACATGCAATTAAACGTTTGGATGACGACCAGACACCGGATTGGAGACCGTTCTTACCACCAGTATGGCTGACAAATAGGCCTCCATTGCGAAGGGATAAAGTTGTTCCTGGATTTTTAAGTGTTTATCCAATAAAACAAATTTCCGAGTATGAATTGTCAGAATTATCAAGAAATATTGAAAAAGCAAAACGTGAGATTATAAGAAATAATGCTCCTGATAGTCACTTGGATAAGATTGTACATGGTTTGAATCTCGCGTATATGGCAAGACTTTATGAGTTTGCAGGGAACCAGTTAAGACTTCATGGTAGATATAATCTGGCAGTTACTGCAGAAAAGGAGAGACAAGAATATGTTTCTGAATCATTGTTAATCATAAATAGTGTCCCATATGATGCAGATTTGTTTGTACGAGCTACAAAAAGCAAAAAAATCATTTTTGGTCATTCCGCCCTTGCACAGTTGACTGTATTAGGACCTGAAGGACAGAATATTTTATCAAAAATATTGAAAACCAGAAGACCCGAAGATAATAATCTGCAGTTGACTTATGTTGCATGGTTATGTTCTGAACGAGGAAGCGAACCTGCATTGTTGGAATTCGAAAAAATGTCTGTTTTCGAACAAGCCCAGACAAGTCTATATGTTTTGATAGTTTGTACTGAAGACCACCAAAAGAACGAGCACGCATTTAGGGATTTAAGTGATGATGGAAGTGTTTTGTATCGTGCAACTAAAATATGGCGTAGTGTACATGCGAAATCCAAAAATCTCCAGGAACTTGTAAGTTTTGCATGTCCTGTATACGATGATACTAGTCCTTTAGGTTTCAGCAAAATCGCCGATCTTATAAATCAGGGGGTGGACCAATATGATCTAAATAACGAATGGAAAATTGTAATGCCTGCCATTTATGGGCATGAGATGATAGTTAATGGTACATTTGACTTATCTACCGAAGACGGACAGAATGAAGGGATGCAGTTCGTAAAAGAAGTAAATAGCTGGCTTTATACAGTACATTCTGAAGACCCACACCTCAAAAAACTGAAAAAAGAAGTCGCATATATTCTCAGTAAAAACCGGTTTGATTCAGATACCGTAGCTGATGCATATCTTGTTTATCAAAGTGACTGAATACATCTCTTCACAATCTCCATGCATTAATTACCACATATTATAAATATTTGTCAGTATCTTTATGTACCTATGAGAGAGAAAAGGCGGGCTGGATTGTTTTTTGCATTATCATTAGCTGCGCACTTATCGCTCTTATCTGGTCCAACAATTATTAATTCTGTAATTCAAAGATGGAACCGGATAGAACCATGGGGAGAACAGATAACAAAAACCGTACAATGGAACAATGCTGAAATCCAAAGAAGAAGAGAAAAACTAGTAAGTGGCTCATTGACGAAGATGCGAAATAATACTTTTAGGCTTGGAGAATTCATTTTAGAAGCCAACATGCTGGATTCATTGGAAAAAGGAGAAAAAAGAGATTTTAATAGGGCAAAGGAAGTTTATCATGGCCTTCTTTCTGAACTTGAACGTAATAATCAAGCTGTTCAAAATGCAATGCCTGAAATACTTGATAGTTTTGAATATAGTGCAGCCCCAACTAGCCACATTCCTGATATGACCCAAATGCTCCTGAAAGGTTATGGAAAATGTGATCAGATAAGTGAATTAATTACTTCTCTTGTTCATGATATTGGATATGGAAATGATATCCGATTAAGAACCTACCATTCACACGTTGCACCAATTTTTGTAGAAAACGGAGAATCATATGATCTTGCTACTGGAACGTATGCAGAATGTGGAGGTAAGAGTTTTCTAGCTAGGGAACTTGTTTATATTTATGCCCATCAACACAATATTGAAACTCCTGAAGTTACAGTAATAAAACATGCAAGATGTGAAACAGAAGAACTTAAAAAAGACAATAGGATCCCCTTGAACACAGGAACTTTTAGATATCCACAATCAGATGATCCATTTCCGGCATTGGTACCACTGTGGAGGAGTAAGGCAGTTGGTGAATTTAGTCCCAGAAACATAGGAAAAGAGATAAAAGCTAGCGCACAATATCCAATACGTTTAGATATATTAAATTTAATTCCATTAAATAAAGCGCGTGATATTGATATTTACTCAGTATCTCCAGTTGATGTAATTCCTGATGGATATCTTGATGCTCTGATGAATGACATAGAAAGAATGTATCTTTATGAAAAATCAAGATCAGAAATCGCTCAAAATAATGAGATAATTGCAGAAAGAATTCTTAGTTTGGGATATCTATCCGGTTTGCAAAAAGTTGCCTCAGTTCAATTAAAGTTCTTTAATAGGTATGAACATGCAAGATATGTAGATACTGAAAGAGAAAAAACAATAAAAAAAGCAATAGGTTTATTTGGACAGCTGACAAATCAAGATCCAGATATCTTTTTGAATGTTGTGCAGAATGCAAAACAAGATAGTTCAGCACCACGTTTTATGACATGGCATCTGGCGTTTCTTGGAGAACAAGGGGAAGAAACATTACTAACTATGGCCAGAAATTCGGCAGAATCCTCAATATTTTCTATTTCAGGTTATGATATTAACCTGGCATTATTCATAATGCCACATACAAGGCAGAGAATAGCTGCAATTTTAGAACAGAAAAGTCTTTTAGACAAAGCAATATTTCTCTATTTTCTTTCAAACAACCACATAGAAATACGCCAAGATGATAATGGTAATGTAAGCAGACGACATAGGTGCATAATAGAAAGTAGTGATGATGAAACTTATAACGCATATAAAGTATATTCAAATATATTTTATATGTATCCGCCATTGCAAAGGACGATAGTCTCTGAAACAACCTTAGGAACTGAACCGCCAGAATTTAGTAAATTGCGTGAATTAGCGTATTTACAATCAGATGCATATGGACTTGAAGAAAGTTGGAAAAGAACAGTAATAATCAGCCATGCAATTGCTTCAATAGTCTATTTAGATAGTTATCATGGTAATACTTTTGATATTACCTCTTCAGATGAGAGAAGAGCCGCACTTAAATTTACTAAGGAATTCGATGATTGGTTAGCTGAAGTCGATACTGATAATGATCCAAGTATCAAAAAACTTAGAGAATATACTAGATTTATATTGAGTCATAATCGATTTGATCAGGAAATTTTAATGTCTGGGAGAACAATTTTTAGGTAAATTTTATTTATAATTCAAAAAGTGAATCATAATTTACTTTTTGAGGAGATCGACCTGCATCAGGATTTCCAGCACCTGCATCTTGATTTTTGGGAGGTGTTTTTTGTCTTTTTACTACTTCACAACCATCAGCCACCCATTCATAATCAGTATCTGACGGCAACGCCTTATTTTTCTCTCTAGCATCTTGTCTGGCCGCCCAGATCTTTCCCGATCTGATTAGTCCATTGAGCTTAGAACAGCCTCTTGGAACTTGTTCTTCTTCTTGAGGTACTGCTTTTTGTATTTTTCTTGATATTGGATCAATGCCAAATGGTGTATATACAGTTTCATATTCCGCATTTGGTTCATTTGATCTGTGTACCCAATTACCGCCTTCCCAATATCCAGCATCCTCTTCTTTGTTTTTACCTCTGGAAGGAATGACCTTAGCATGTCCTCTATTTTTTCTACCTCCTCTAGCTACCTTAGTGGGTTCAGCAATCTCAGTACTGGGAACATCAGCATCCAAAGATTCTATTTCAGTATCAACACCAGCATCCAAGCTCCTTTCTGTTGCTTCTGTTTTTACCGGCATATGTGATTCACCTGCATCTTCATGCCTTTGACTGGAAGTAATCGGATTGGTTGGGTTGCTGTTTCTGTGTAGCCAGTTAATTCCAAATCCACCTAACAGACCTATTACTAAAGCTACTGCAGCAACAGCTAATACGGTCAATTTTGATGATCTTTTCCTTGGTTCAGTAGTTTCTACAGAATCGTTTGGTTCTTCAGCATGAGGCTCAACATCTTTTGGTTTTGGACTCGCACTTATAGCTGTTGGAACCGGATGGACTTTAGGCTCATCTTTGCAACCTGCAATTGCATCCCTCATTTCATTGGCTGAAGCATATCTATCTCTGGGATCTTTTTCCATCGCCTTATGCACTACGTGTGCAAAACTTCGAGGCACAACTGAACTGAGATTGAGTATATGTACTGGTGCATCGTTCACAACACGATAAAGAAAATCTGCTAATTCTTCTCCGCGCAACATTGTAAATGGTGGTCTGCCCAACATCATTTCATACATAGTTGCACCTGTAGAATACAAATCAGTTCTTAGGTCAAGCGCCCCACGGTTTACTTGTTCTGGTGGCATATACTCTGGGGTTCCTGAGAGAACATCATTCCTATCACCTGCAATCTTTGCAATTCCAAAATCAAGCACTTTTACACTTGTTTTTCCGTTAGGTTCTCTAATAATAAATATATTCCGTGGTTTTATATCCCTGTGGATAATATCATTTTCATGTGCATGAGAAAGGGCAGCACATACCCTCATTGATACAGCTTGTGCATCAGTCCATGATAATACTCCTTTTTGCATAATAACATCATCAAGATCACTACCATCAAGATATTCCATTACAAAATAAGGACAACCATCAAATTTGGTCAGTGTTTCTCCCGGTCGTATCACCCCAAAATCAAATACCTCTACAATACTAGGGTGCTTTAGACCAGACACTAACCCAGCTTCTGTTTCAAAATCTTTTCTTGCTTGTTCATCTTCACTTAGGCGTGAACTCAATATCTTTACTGCCCTTATTTTTCTTACTGGGCCTGAAACAAAAACAGTTTTGAAGATTGATCCACCCCCACCAGAACCAATCTCCTTGCTAAAAACATATTCTCTTCCATTTCCAACGATAATTTTGTGCGGCATGTCCCTACCAAACTTTCCACCCATTTGGATAGTATCCATTCTCGCTACTGTATTATCTGCAGCTTGACCACTTACTCTCACTACCCTATTCTTGAGAACCTCAGACATAGCAAAATATTATAACACGAAACCATTAAAAACCACACTGCAATTTGTGTCACAAGTATATATAAGGTCAAAACTAAAACAATTCATCAAGGATTCCTTTTTTCTTTCCTTGTTCTTTTTCAAGTTCTTTTAACAGTTCCCGCTCTTTTTTGCTGGTCTTTTTCGGAACATTGACAATAACCCTAACCATTTCATCTCCTTTTCCGTTTCCTTGGAGATGTGGAATCCCCTCGTTCCTCAACCTGATTAGCGTATGTGATTCTGTGCCTGGAGATACATCCATATCCACTTTTCCAAATAATGTTGGGACTCTTACCTTACCGCCTAGCACTGCTGTTGAATATGTTATGGGCACTTCTATCACAATATCATCTTTAACCCGTTTGAAAAGTTTATGGTGATTTATATGGACTCTGATAAAAAGCTCGCCATTGCCATCTTTTCCATACTGTCCTAGCCCGCTATAACGTACTATCATCCCATCCTGAATTCCTGCAGGTATGTCAACACTGACTTTTTCTTTGGTTGCTGTTCTCTTCGATCCTCTGCACAAATTGCATAATTTTTCAAATTGTACCCCTTCTCCATGGCATCTATTACATGCAGTGACTGTGTAAAATGACATAGGACCAAGTCGCTTTGCCTGTTGCACCTGTCCTTGTCCATTACAATTACCGCATCTTGTTTTTTTGCTTCCTGGTTCGGCTCCGGTTCCGCTGCATTTGTTGCAGGCAATGTGCCTGTTATACGAGATGTCCTTTTTTACTCCTTTTGCGGCATCTTCAAGTTCTATATTCATCTCTAATTCTATGTCCTCTCCATATTCTGCGCGTCTTCCTCTTGCATGAGATCCGCGGAACATTTGGCCAAACATACCCTCGAATGGTGTTCCCGACATGTTGCCGAATATGTCTTCAAAATCCCTGAAATTAGCATTTCTGAATATGTCCTCGCGTGTATACATCTGGTCAAATCCCGCATGGCCATATTGGTCATATTGAGCTTTTTTCTTTTCATCACTAAGAACTGCGTATGCCTCACTTATTTCTTTAAATTTTTCAGTAGCAGAAGAGTCGCTGTTGCGATCAGGATGATACTGCATGGCAAGTTTGCGGTATGCTTTTTTTATATCAGCACTACCAGCACCTTTGCTAAGGCCGAGAATTTCGTAATAGTCACTTTTCGCTACCATACTATTTTACTCCTATATTCTCCTTATTTCTGTTTACGTCGCCTTTCCACAGTATTCTTATCTGGCATTGTATTCTATTTCACTTATGCAATGCCAGCAGACTGGACAAACTCAGTCCATCGCATAAATAACCATTCTGCATTCATCAGACATACATGGTCTTATTCTCATCTTCCATTTTGCTCCATATATCCATTACATGGCCTTCCCATGTTTTTGGTCTGCTGTTCATCTGCATCTGTTTTGCACTTTCTGGATTTGTCAATATCATATATGCCTCGTTTATTTCCTTGAATTTTTCAGAAGCCGAAGGATTGCTGTTTTTGTCAGGATGATATTGCATGGCATGTTTTCTGTATGCCTTTTTTATTTCCTGTACATTGGCATCCTTTGAAACCCCAAGTATCCTTCGGTATTTCTTCCGTTTATCTTCCATCTTTTTCACATCACATGTTATCTACGTTAAACCGATCTAGTCAAACATGTTGATATTTGACTAATAGAACGCTCGATATCTCGGGTGTCAGCAGTTCGATGCCGTTCTGATAACTGGCATCATTTATTTGGACTGGTATATCAATATGTTTTCTATACTATTTTTTATCGTCATCTACCTTTTCGTATTTCCCGTCAACAACTGTTTCATCAGTTCCAGACTTTCCGTTATTATCGTTGCCTTTATGTCCAGCATTATTGTCTGGCGGTGGTGTTTCGCCACCCATGCCTGGACCTGCCTGCTTATACGCTTCAGCACCTACTTCCTGCAGTACCTTTTTTAGGTTTTCCGATTCCGTCCTGATCTTTGCAAGCTGATGCGCAAGCACTGCTTCCTCAAGCTTCTTTTTTGCACTATCAAGCTTGTCAAACTGGTCCTTTGACAGTTTATCCTTAAGTTCTTCAACAGTCTTGTTTGTTATGTATATCAGAGATTCTGCCTCGTTTTTAGCAGTTGCAAGGTCAAGTGCCTCCTTGTCTTTTTCTGCATATTTCTCTGCTTCGCCCATCTTCTCCTTTATGTCATCATCAGACATTTTTAATGGGGAAGTGACCCTCATATTTTGTTCCTTGTTTGTTGCTTTATCCTTTGCACTTACATTCAATATGCCATTTGCATCTATGTCAAACGTAACCTCTACCTGAGGAACTCCTCTTGGTGCGGGTGGTATGCCCACCATAGTGAATTTACCGAGCGATACATTATCGTTTGCCATTGCCCGTTCTCCTTGCAGGATGTGGATATCCACTGCGGTTTGCATATCTGCAGCTGTTGAAAACGTTTGGGTTTTCTTTGTTGGTATTGTCGTGTTTCTTTCTATTAGTTTTGTAGAAACCCCTCCAAGGGTTTCAAGTCCAAGCGACAATGGAGTAACGTCCAGAAGAAGTATATCCTTAACGTCACCGGATAAAACTCCTGCCTGTATTGCAGCGCCCATTGCCACACATTCCATTGGGTCAATACCCCGTTCAACATTCTTACCAGCAGTGTCTTCGACAAACTTCTGTACTATCGGCATTCTTGTTGGTCCACCAACCATGATAATTTTGTTTATTCCTGACGGTGTCAATTTTGCATCTTTGAGTGCCTGTTCAAGGGGGCCGCGGCATCTTTCTATTACTGGTCTTAAAAGATCCTCGAGTTTTGCCCTTGTCAGTTTGTGTACAAAGTGTTTTGGCTGGTTGTTCACTGATGCAAGGAAAGGTAAGTTAATCTGAGTTTCCAAAGTTGTTGATAATTCAATCTTGGCCTTTTCTGCTGCTTCCAACAGTCTTTCGTGCGCTTGTTTATCCTTTGAAATATCAACTCCGCTCTCTTTTCTGAACTGGTCTGTAAGATATTCTGCGATTATCGCATCCATATCTCTTCCACCAAGTTGTGTGTCTCCGCTTGTGGATTTCACTTCAAATACCCCACCACCAAAATCCATGATGGTTACATCGAGCGTTCCTCCACCTAGGTCAAATACAAGTATTTTCATTTCCTGGTCTGATTTGTCAAGACCATATGCAAGGCATGCTGCCGTTGGTTCGTTTACAAGTCTTACTATCTCCAGTCCTGCGATTTTTCCTGCATCTATTGTTGCCTGCCTTTGGTTGTCATTGAAATATGCCGGTACAGTTACTACTGCTTTCTCTACTTTTTCTCCAAGGAACTCTTCAGTGTCTTTTCTTATTTTTTGCAGAATATATGCAGAAAGATCCTGTGGCGAATATTCTTTTCCAAATATTTTGTATTTCTCTTTTGTTCCCATCTTCCTTTTGAATCCGGTTACTGTTCCCTCAGAGTTTGTTACTGCCTGTCTTCTTGCAGGTTCGCCTATGATTCTTGTTCCATCTGGCATAAACGCCACAACACTTGGAAATGCCTTACCATATTGTGTAATTCCTTCAGTACTTGCGATTATTTTTGGTCTTCCTGCCTCAAGAAATGCAGCTGCCGAATTAGATGTTCCCAAATCAATACCAATTATTTTGCTCATATCTTATCACCTTTTTTTCCTACGACAACTTTTGCGTGTCTAAGGATTTTTCCTTTGAATAAATATCCTTTTTGTACAACCTCTATTATCTTGCCGTCTTCTCCAATTTCCTGTCTTATTGCGTCGTGTCTGTAAGGATCGAATTGATGGCCTTCTACATCCATTTCCTGCACCCCTTCGTTTTTCAGAATATCAAGAATTTTCGAATATATTAGTTCCATTCCTCGCTTGAACTCTGGGTCTGCATTATGTGCATGTTGAAGCGCAATTTCGAATTCATCTGCTATGGGGAGGATTTTTACCAGTACCTCTGCACCTGAATTTTGTCTGATATTATCATTTTCTTTTAACATTCTTTTCTTGTAATTCTCGAAATCTGCCTGAAGTCTCATAATTCTTTCTTCAAGCTCATCAGCCTTTTTCTTCTTGCTTTCAAGCATTTCGATATGTTGATGTTCCATGAGTTTTTTTTCTTCATGCTCGGGCAGACTCTGTTTTTCGTCGGTTCCAAGCATCTGCGGTTCTTCGTGTTTTGGATCATGTTTTGTATCTTTTGTCGTAAAATCACCTTATTTCGCTGTATTCATCAATATTTTATCCATTACAGTTAAATTTTAACAAATTGTTTAATATTAGTAAGGATTTTTAAATATTAGCCTTAAGTTAATAGCATATGGAAAGAAACCGACGCTATCGACGCCAGATCATCATATGTGAGATAACTATGCCAGTTGAAGATGACTATTCTGCAGAGATCGATTGGATGTATCAATGCCTTGGTCTTGGTGATGAACGTGATATTGTCGGTAGCTTGATCTTCAGGGAAATCCTAATTGCGAACCGGGAAGAGCGCGGTATCTCCTCCAGGGAACTTATGTTTAAATGCAACGTTACTCAGGCGGCCGTTGTTTATCATCTTAATCTGTTTATGCGAACCGGACTTTTAGTGAAAGAGGGGCGCATTTATTATCTCAGGGCAAAAAACCTTGAGCGAACATTGGAAGAGATTGAAAATGATCTTGCCAGGCGTTTTGATATTTTGAAAAGAATCGGGCGAAAGATAGATGAAGGTTTTCAATAGTTTTACTACCAACATCACATTCTATTCACGATTCAATTATTTTCCAGTACTAAGTACTATGCTATATTCCTTGTCATAGGGCAAAGGCTGCCAGTTTGTTTCTGTTGCATATCCTGTTGAAAGATTGACAAACAGCCTCATCTCTTTCGTATAACTGTTTCCTGTAGCATAGGAGTCAGCCGTATTATAGTATACATTGACAACATCGCTTACTAGGTGCACACTTTCAGTCTGTTCAATCTTAAGTACCACCCAGTATCTTCCAGGTGCGAGTTTTGTTTTTGAATCAAGGTCAAATATTATCCATCTCTTGTTGAGCGGTACCTCGTTGCTTGGTACTGTTCCAGCTGCTATCAGTGCTCCGGGCTCTCCATTATCATTTCCTCTTATCTCCGCAATAACGCTTGTTCCTGGCTGAAAATTGGAATCCAATCTTTTCATATATGCCTTGACCTGTCCAACTTCTATTTCATTACCGATATCAAAAGCCATTGCACGCCATTCCTTGAAAGAGATGGCATCATAATCATTCTTGCCCGGTTCTTCGTTGCCAAGTGGCTTCACTTCCCAGTCACGTGACATTATTGTATCATCACCAACCAAAGCCGTTATTCTGGAGATTCCATCGTTAATGCCTATTATTGGAAAATTCAGTGGTGTTGCCTCATCGCTTGTAATGGTCTGTCGTCCTATAAGTTGGTCGTCAATATAAATCAAAATCTCTTTTCCGCCTGCGCATGTTACTGTCGCGATCAGAATGCTCGTTTGCGATAAAATCCCCTCGTCCATTCTTGAGAATGTATAAGTCGGGTCAACACAATCCTCGTTCTTTTCATATTGAAATGTGCTATTGTCATTTGAGTAATCGCCATACTGACCTGTTGTATTATTCATTGTGACATAATCGTCATTTCCAGTATTGCCTCCCAAACATCCGAACAAAAAAATCAGCAGTAAAAATGTATATGCAGTACTTCTCATAAAACTCCCAATATATATTCGAATTTACTATTTATAATCCTGCTCTTTGTAAATCTCGTTCACTCCGTCGATCCATCCCCTTACATATTCCTTCCATTCGACCTTTGTTTCGTTTGAGAGTACTCTGAAGAAAATATCTTCTCTCTTTGGGAGTCTTATATCTTCTAATTCTTCTATCTCAAGTTCGTACCATTGCCGTATCTCAAAATAGTCTGCATGATTCGTTGCCCAGTTTTTACCCTGTTCAAAACCAATCAGATATGATTTTGCTGGGCTTTTGTTGCCGTTATTTATAAGGCTCTCTAATATTCTGGACATTTTCTCAATTGAACTTTTTCACTTTAATTATTAAATACACTTACTTTTCATCTCTAAAAAAATATATGATTGTTTTCGCTTAAATTTCCAACAAAGCAGGTAATAAAAATGATCGCCTCGGCCGGGGTTCGAACCCGGGTCGCAAGAGTTCCGTTGCACATATTATGCCTTTTTTGGGCGCTTTTTTTACTAAAAAAGTGCAATGACAGTCTCGTATGCTAACCAGTATGTACCTTGACCAATCGTCTAAGATTGATCATAAGTTCTACACTACCGAGGCTAAAAGTATTTTGATTCTGCTGAATTACTTTTTTAAAGCGATCGTTGAAGTCTGTAATTTGTTAAATCTGATGGTTTTTATATTTGGCATCATTATCAACGTCAATTTTAATGGACAAAACATCCATTTTTAAATACTTGTTGACACATAACATTTCATGTGGAAGGGACGCCAATCAATTTTACATTCTAAACTCGATAACTTTAATCTGGCCGTTGCAAAGCCATTGTCTAATACAGCATTACCGATGTTGGAAACCATTCTACTTGCAGATCGCAAGGGCGCTATATTATTGCCAAACAACCTGTTCGATAAATTGAGGGCACAAGGAAAAACTAATGATGGAAAAAAATACTGGACTGGTACATTAACTGCTCATAGTAAGCTAACTTGCGGCGTATTTGATTCTGATGAACTATCATCTGAACATAATTCTACCATTGTCTTTGGTATCCCACCAAATTTCATTGGAAAAGCAGGGATAATTACAGTGAATCATGGGGATTTTACAGTCGTATTGTATGAAGGAACCTATTACATTCTTCCACGTGGAAGTACCCACCAACCATATACGCGCAACCCATATACGCGCAACCCATATACCTACGATCCAAATCCCTATCAATTAATTCCTATGAATGCAATTGGTGACACGAAATGTTTGATGGTTCATGCTGCCTCAGGCATTCCAATGAATCCACGGTTTCTTGACTGGTTAGGTGATACTATTGGTTCAAAAAAGTTAACTCTGCAGTATGCTTCCAGTGTTTCACTTGTCTTGCGAGAAAATGATGAAATTGTTATTGGTGCAAAAAAAAGCCAACTAGCTGACGCATTCATCTATCCAGCTGCCAATGAAACAAATTTCGAAGACGTAATTCCAAAGTGGCTGGAACAAGGAATTGGTAGGAATCTAAAGGTTATAATCCAAGAATTATGTGGTTTTAGTGAAACTTTAAAAATCGCTATAGATGAAATTATCAGAAGAACTGAATTACATGGCTCTCCTTTCAGAGATTAATAATTGACCTGATTCTTCAAATTTTCAATCAATTCGCAATCATCAACTATTTTACATCTGAATTGAAACTAATTAATAAATGTCCTATATAAACCATCCTCTATGATCGATCTTCATGCCCATACAAATGCCTCAGATGGCAGGTTGTCTCTTGAAGAACTTGTGGCACAGGCAGAAAATGCCGGGTTGAAGGCAATTGCAATTACTGATCATGATACCATCCAAAATGCAAAGCGAATAAAAGAGATTAAAATCTCGAAATCCAATCTAGGAATAGAATTAATCCCAGGAATAGAAATTTCTGTTTATGATTACGAATTGAATTATGTGGAATTACATATTCTTGGTCTTTTCATTGATACTGAAAATCAAAAGCTTAATTCAAAGCTCAAAGACCTGGAAAAACAAAGAATTGATCAGAAAAAGGCTACAATTCAGAAATTAAATGAACTTGGGTATGGAATAACTTTTGAAGAAATTGTGGCTCAGGCAAAAGGCTCAGTGAGCAGAGTTCATATTGCGAGAGTTTTGATGGAAAAATATCCAAACAAATTCAAATCTGTTCCTGATGCATTTTTCAAGTTGCTTGACAAAGGAAAACCTGCATTTGTTTCTCGTAAAGTCTCATTCAAACTTAAAGATACAATCGATCTTATTCATGAAGCGAGAGGTTTAGCAATATTATGCCATCCTGGGTTTTTTGATGGAGACAAAAACAAATTATTTCAAGATTTCAAAAAGCTTGGCGGTGATGGGGTAGAATCTGTTTATGATTATGTTGCCAACGCTGCATCACGCAAAGTAAATTCTGGCGATAATGAAAAGTTTGCAAAAGAATTCCTCAAGATCGCCAAAGAAATGAGTTTTCTTGAAAGTGGGGGTTCTGATTTTCATGGTCCAAATAAAGGTTCGAAACTTGGGGAATTGGATGTGCCAGATAAATTTCTAGAGAAAATGAAAGAACATATGAAAGAAAATATGGAAGAAAAGAAGAAATGAGGACATACAAAAAAGAAATCCTTTTAAGCACCTTTCATACATTACTATTAACTGGTTCTTTATGACGAAGATTAGCCGAGCGCTGGTCAGCGTCTACGATAAAAGCAATATCGCAGAGCTGGTGCGCTTTCTCTCTGAAAATGGTGTTGAGATATTATCAACCGGTGGTACTGCCAGATTACTTTCAAAATCAGGAATAAAAGTTACTGAAGTATCTGATTTTACAAAATCGCCTGAAATGATGGATGGCAGGGTCAAAACCATTCATCCGAAAATCCATGGCGGTATTCTTGCCGATCGTTCAAACAAGGAACACATGAAACAGGCAGAAATTCATGCCATGAAAATGATTGATCTGGTTATCGTGAATCTTTATCCTTTTGAACAGGCCGTGTTAGGGGGCAAATCACATGAAGAAATCATTGAGAATATCGATATTGGTGGCCCTACGCTTCTGCGTTCTGCTGCAAAAAACTACAAAAGTGTTGCAGTAGTCACGAATCCCAACAGATACCGAACCATCATGGATGAAATTTCAAAGAGTGGAAAAATATCCGACAAAACGCGTCAAACACTTGCAATTGAGGCATGGGAACATGTTGCACATTATGATGTCGTTATAGAAAAATATTTCAGAAAGACATTTGGAAATGTTTTTGATTATCCTGAAAACATGAATCTCACTTTCAAAAAGAAACAGGATCTTCGTTATGGTGAAAATCCTCATCAGACTAGCGCATTCTATGTAGATCGACACGATGGCGAACCGTCAATCACAACAGCGGAACAACTTCAGGGTAAGCTGTTATCATATAACAACATTCTCGATGGTAATTCTGCACTAGAGCTTATCAAAGAATTTGATGAGGATCCAACTGCAGTCGTAGTAAAACACAACAATCCATCTGGTGTGGCTTCTCACAACGAAATCCTCGAGGCATACAAACTTGCACGTTCTGTTGATCCAGAAGCTGCCTTTGGCGGTGTGGTATGTATCAATCGCGAGGTGGATGAAATTCTTGCTCAAGAAATCTCGTCAAAGTTTGTTGAAATGGTAATTGCTCCATCATTTACTGATGCTGCAATAAAGACATTTGCAAAAAAGAAAAATGTTCGTTTGCTTAAGGTTGAAGGTATCACAAAAAAACGCAAACCATATCGGGAGTATCGTTCTGTAGTTGGGGGGTTACTTGTTCAGGATGGTAATGTCAAATTGCATGATGGCACTTTCAATATCGTGACGAAAAGAAAACCTACGGAAGAAGAAATGCTGGCCATGAAATATGCCTGGAAAGTATGCAAGTACGTCAAATCAAATTCAATAGTTTATGCAAGGTCAACGCGTGTTGTTGGCATAGGTGCGGGCCAGATGAAACGTGTTGATGCTGCCAGGTTAGCAGCAGAAATCGCAGCTGATTTTGGCCTTGATCTCAAGGGATGTGCCATGGCTTCTGATGCGTTCTTCCCGTTTCGTGATGGTGTTGATGCAGCGGCAAAACGAGGTATTACTACAGTTATTCAGCCAGGTGGTTCAATACGCGATCAGGAAATAATTGATGCGTGCAATGAAAATGGCATGGTAATGGTTTTCACTGGCATAAGACATTTCAGACATTAATTTCTGTGATTCTATGCCATCTATATTTGCCAAACCCTCAAATCTTCTCTCTAAAGAGGGTGAACGTGTTGCTGCGGAAAAAAAGGCACTCCGTCCTTTATTATGGGTAGTTCCTACCAGTGTAATGGTTGCAGGTATCTATACATCTCATTGTGATATGATTTCGTCCATAGAACAATCCCGTGCATCTGATTTGAGAAAACTCAAAGCAAATGAAGCTGGGAGCGAGCCAGATGATATTCAGCTTGCTACTGTACAAGTCAATTTACGATACGATTCTCTTGTTTCTGAAGCTGAGTTCAAGGCAGGTACTGGCACTGCAATGATTGTTGCAATGTGCCTTGTTCTGATTTACTATGCAGATAAACTGTTGTTTGCCAAACGTTCTAGCGATTACATCAATAAGATTATTAGGAAATGAGTTTATCTCGAATTATTCAAAGTACTTTTGCATATCTTTCAGCCAGATCAACATACTTTTCAATTCTTTTTTTCGCTTCGTTGTTTGGATGTTGCGAATATTCTATTGCTGCAATTTTTGCCCTTACATTTGCTCTATAGCATTTGTACAAGTTTAAAAGTGTTCTGAGTTCCGTATCTTTTGTTTTGGAAATATATTCATCAACAAAAATTTCAGAAAGTTCATATCTTCCAAAGGCATCAAGATCCATAGCCATGAAAGCGATTTCGCTTGCCACATCAATATATCTGAAATCTTTACTGAACTCAATACAATCAAAAATAACTGTCCTGTCTTCTAAAACAAAAATATTTGCAGAATGCAGATCACCGTGACAGTCCTTTATCCTTCCATGTTTCTGTCGTTTATCAAATATGTCTGCATTCTCATTTATGAATTTACCAGATCTCTCAAGTATCAAATCAACCTTCTTTCCGAATTCGCAGGATTTCTCTATCACTTCCCTGAAATTTCCAAGGTCATCTATCTGGTTTTTTACTGTCATTGAAGATCCATATCCTGGATCATTTATCGTTTCTACTTTGCTATGGAAATCTGCTATGATAGTTGCTATTTCAACTATTTTTTCTTTTTCCAAATTATTATTTATGAGAAGTATGTCCATTCTTTTTTCCTGAGGTAGTCTCTTCATTTTTACTGCATATTCAACTATATCGCCTGATTGTTCTATCGCCATGCCATCATTCGTTGATACTATCGGCACAACCTCAATGTATACCTCTGGTGAAAGCCTTTTGTTGAGCCTGACTTCCTCTTCACACAAATTCTTTCTCTTTTCAAGTGTTGAGAAATCAAGAAATGAAAATTTTAATGGTTTCTTTATCTTATATACCTCATCACTGCCTAAAAGTATCCATGATATGTGGGTTTCTATGAGTTCAAACTGCATTTTTTCTGCAAGTGCATTTATATCTTCACCATTCATTTTTTCCACCAATGAATTCATTTACTATTGCAACTCTTTTCTTTAGCGGCAACAGCATATCTATTGTGAGATGCCTGCCTTCTATCGGTTCAAATATGTCCCTTAGTTTGAGATAAACATTATAATCTGCATCACTCACGTTGGATTTTCTCCTCTTTAATCTTTGTTCTATCTCTTTTTCAGGAAGGGTACAAAGGACGAAGTAATATTTTTCTCCAAGTGATTCTGCAGTGCTTGACATCATATTCCTATATTGATTTTGATAAAATGTGGCATCAAGTATCACAATTTTTCCTTTGGCAAGATAATCTCTTGTTTCTTTCTTAAGTCTGGAGTATACCTGGGTTTTTTCTTCAATTGTATATGTCGGGTTTGGGAACATTTTTTTCCTTACAATATCGCTGTTTATATGGATCCCATCAATTTTTTTTGCAAGTTCTTTTGAAAAAGAACTCTTGCCAGTGCCGGGTAATCCGCAAACTAAAATCAGCATTATTCCTATCTGTTCTATCTAATTTATAATTCTCGCTGGAATGGTTGTTATAATAAAGAGATTAATATGGTGTTCTATCTCTTGTTTTTTGGTTTTCTGTTACAGAAGAGAAAGTCGTATTAAGTATAATCTAATGGTTTTACTTTCTCTTCGGAGAAATTAGCAAGTTTTTTATATGGCCGTATATTTCTCGTCGAAGATTTTTCTTCTTTTTAAATATTTTTGTCTATTTTTTTATCTCGGTACTACGACGTAAAAGTCTATCAGACGTTAAGATCACCTGTTTAAATCCTTCCTATACATCCAGCTAACACATATTCTTCTGATCTGGTATGTTGGATTTGGAAGATATGTTTGAACTTGGAATATATGATGTTTTTTGGTGGTATTATGAGCGACGATGATATGGAAGATGAAGATGAATTCGATGAAGAAGATGGGGAAGAAGACGAAGAATTATAACTGACGTCTTTTTTTATCTTTTCATTGTTAAATTCTCATGGACTCTAAACTGTTATTTATTCTTTTATGTTTTATTTTTTTTGTTGGTTGTGTTGGTAATAATCCTATTCCCTCTGATGCCGATTCTCCTGCTATTGATACGCCTATCGTGCCGTTCAGTGTTGACAGAGAATCAAAAATACCTCTAAACGCAGTGAAAATGCTGCCAGCGGATGATTTTTATCCGCCCCAGCTTCATTCAGATCAATGGGAAGAACCAGAGCCTCTTTCCTATCCTATAAATACTAGGGGTGCAGAGGATTCGCCTTTTGTCATGCCAGATGGAAATACTATTTATGTTTGGTTTACTCCAAACAATAGGATGGACATATCTGAGCAAGTCCAAGATGAGGTGACTGGAATTTACAAGTTTGGAAAACAAGAAGATGGTAGCTGGAGCGATGCAGAACGGATTTGGCTTGTTGAACCAGGAAAACCGCATTTAGATGGATGTGGGTTTTTTCAAGACAATAAAGTTTGGATCTGTGGTGCAAGAGAAGGTTATACTGGGCTTCATTGGTTCACATCTGAATTTAGCAATGGTAAATGGTCTATCGCAGAAATTTCAGACTTTAATCCTGATTATGAGGTTGGAGAACTGCACATTTCAAATGATGGCAATGAGCTTTATTATCATTCTCCAAGGGCTGGTGGTAAAGGTGGGTATGATCTTTGGATGAGCAAAAAGATGGATGGGGAATGGCAGGAACCAACAAAACTCGAAATCCTAAACACAGAACAGACTGAAGGATGGCCATACCTTAGCCAGGATGGCTCAGAACTTTGGTTTACGCGCGTTTACATGGGAAGTCCTGCAATCTATCGTTCGATAAGAGGGACCGATGACGAATGGCAGGAACCTGAGCTTATACTTTCACAATTCGCAGGTGAGCCGACTTTAGATAATGATGGCAACATATATTTCACCCATCATTTCTATGAAAACGGGACTATGATTGAAGCTGATATTTACGTTGCAATGAAAAAGTAGATTATGATCTCTGAACAGCATCTACGAATGGATTCGGGACATGTTCGTTCAATATAGTTAATATCGAATAATCCTTTATAATATCAGGAAATCTCTTTCTTATTTCATTTATGATCCTATGTACATCACGCACATTCACTGTATCAAAATCCACTTCCAGATCCCATTCACCGACGTTCCTATTCAAATATGCCGAGTTTGGATGCTGCACGCAGTATTCTATGAATTCTTTTTCTTTATCTTCTGTTATATGTTTCAGCCAAAAAAGAATCTTGTATCTTGTATATCCGAATTTTTCCGGATCATAATAAGCTCCAAAAAAACTAATCACTCCGTTGCGCAGCAGATTCTTTATCCTGTATTGTACTGCGTCCGGGGAGATGCCTAATCTGGTTGCGATTGTCACCGTGCTGGTTCTGGAATTTTCAAACAATTCCCTCATTATTCCTTTGTCCAACTCATCAACATCCTCGGTTTTTTCTTCTAATGTTTGCATTCTTGTTGTTCCACGATAACCCGTAAGATAATTAAGAGGAAGGTAGCCCTGCTGTATGGTTATCGCGATATTCTTTGATTTCATGCAATCTCCGAATCTTTTTGTTAACTCATCGATCTCTTTTTTAAATTCAATTTCATCACGTAGCGAGTATCTCATTATATAATCCCAGTTTCCTTCCAGTGCAGCAAACCATTGGCCTTTCGGGTGCTTTTTGAGATACGCAATAAACTCAGTTTCCTTTTCAGAGGAAATATTCTCCATCTTCAAATAAAGCCGGTAAGTTTTTAGGCCAAGCTTTGCAAGGTTTGGTTCTGCAAACATCCTGAGAATAATGCCGGATTGAATAAGCTTGTTGATCCGGTATTCCACCGTGTTGCTCTTTAGTCTCACTTTTTTTCCTATTTCTGTATAAGATTGCCTGGAATTCTCCTCGAGTTCGTGCATTATCTGCCTGTCTTTCTTATCGAGTTTTATCTCTGTTCTTTCTTTTATCTTTTCCATATATCAATATTTTACGCTATTTTAATATAAATATATCTGAAATTTACAAAAAAACTTCTAAAACATATTAAATATCAGTTAATTACATATCCCTCTATAAAATAACACGAAGGTGGAAAAATGACCATGAATGCAAATATTGAACTACCAGAAACTCATCTACATAATACTAAACATGCCCGGGGTAAGTCTTTTAACCGGTTCAGGTTGATAAATTCTATTTTTAGTTCAGAGACATCATCAGATGTTCAAGCCAGTGTTTTACTAAAAGAAATCCAGGGTATGCAGTTAACAGTTGCGAACAGTCGTAGCTTAACGCGCGCGGTACACGAATTAAGTAATTTTGGTGATCGCAAAGTAAATCCATATACTTTATTGTCTCTATTATCTCCAAAACAATTTTATGTTATGGCGTTATATTCTGATGGTTTATTTGCAACTTACGTTTCAGAATTTATTGCATTTAAAGAATTTAAGCATATCCCTGTAGTTCATCCAGCAAGAATAGCTACTCATGCAATATCTGAACAGATTGCTTTTCATATTTTACTCTTTATTGACTTAACTGATAAAGAGTTAACCTCCATCATAAAAAAGTCGAAACACGAAAGTGTACGTGAAGCTGCAACTAAACTTTTAAGTCTGGGGCTTTTTACGAATACTGAAAACCCTAAACACGAAACCAATAAATAGAAAAAGAAATTCCCGCCTACCTGATTTATTCCACTGTTTTTCAACAGCCCCTTTTTGGGCCGCCTTTTTGGTAAAAAGGCGGAATTGAACAAGTAACCTGCCGGTATCTACTGGATTCCCAGTATTGAAACTCGTAAAAACGAGTAAACCATAACTACAGCCGGCCGCTCTACCGTTGCACGCCCTGAATACAAATCTTGAATACAATTCAAGGCTTTGAGCTAAGGCGGGATTAATATGAATTCATGGGTCGAACTGCTTATAAATCTAACATTGATCTTCCTCAACAATTGGGATTAAAGTTTTAAATCCTCTATGAGCACTAGCTTCATGCAATCATTATCCAATGGAAGATCCAAAGAACAGATAATTCATCGTCCAAAAACATTTTCCACCCAGGTCGAATTATTTAAAAAAATCGCTAAAAGCACGTGGATTGCCCTTCCTGACAAGGATGTCGTCAAACAACATTCAAAAATTAATAAATTCGATTCACTTGCAGAAATACTGAAGAATGAAGTTAGTTCTTTATCAATGAACGATGTTCAAAAACCAGAAACGCAGGTTAACGATCGCATCATATCAATCACTGTTTTCATGTATCTTGTTGATTCAGTGCTTGAGATGCACCCTTTGGTAATGGGGAGAAATAAGGTCGGTTTATATGCATTGTTTAATTCTGTTTGTGATTCCATATATACATTCCTTACTGATGGATACTTTGAAAAATCAACCTCTGAAATTGTGTACGAATTTCATAAAATAGAGCCTCGTTTTGTTGCATGTGCTAATCTTGTGGAGCTTGAAGTAATTCCTGTACATGAAGCAGTTGGTATTTATCAAAGTACTCTTGCCGAACTTATTACATTGGTGCAAAAGGACAAAACATCAGGTAAAAAATCCAAGTCTAAAAAACCCCCAGCGAAAAAATCCGTCAAGGCAAAACCTACAAATCACAAATCTGCCAATTTAAGCAAGTCCAAAATCAAGCGATCAAAACGTTCGAAAAAGAGAAGATGATTATTATTCGATGCTAGAGAATCCAATTATCTTTTTCTTTCTACTCAATTGGAATACCTGCACTCGCAGAAGCAGTTTTCAAATGCTCTGCTCTTTTCCCACCACTCGGGAATAGCGAGTTTGGGGTAACTGTTTCTTTATCCGAATGTGGATGGCTTATATATGTGTTTCTTCTTGCCATTACTTGATGCCCATGCGTTTGATTATCTGGCGTATTTGTACTTGCGTTGTTTAGTGTTGATGGTTGTGCTAATTGCTCAGTGATCATATTCATTTTGACAGGGTTATCTGAGGTGTTTGTTTGCATAGTTACATTATCTGCGTTCTTTACTATTTCGGTTAATCCGGAATGGCTGTGTCTTCCACATCTTCTATGTCCAACATGCGAATTACTGCTGTTGGTATGCATTGCGCCATGTTTTGTATGGTGCAAGATTTTTATTACATGGTGCGATGCTCCTGGTTTTTGTATTTCCACCGTTTCATTAGTTTGAATATCGGTTATCATTACAACTATATTTGGGGTGGGTTGGGTATTGGCTGTCATTATGGCTGCATTTAGAGTTTTTTTTATTAGTATATCAATATTTACAGGTAAAACTTCCTGTGATTGGTTTAATCCTATATCTTCAATTATTGGAGCAACTTGGCCACGTAGTCCAGGGTTGCTTATTTCAATTCTGTTTGTTGCACTTACCTCATTCAATTGTTGTGTTTGTGGTTGGTGCGTATTTTGTGCTGATGTTTCTTCTGTCTTTATTTCGTTCGCTAAATGAACAGAGCCACCATGCCACTTGTCTGGGTGATGGCAATTATGTTTGACTTGAGTTGTTGTGGATTGTGTGTTCATCACCGTATGGTGGTTTTTTCTCCTTTTTAATAAAACATCTATCAGATTCCCATTAACTATACTAGTAGGATGATTAGATAACTCTCTCTCGATCATTGGAGTTGTTTTTCCATGTCGCATAAAAAAATTATGATCTCTTCCATGTGCCGCTCTGTCAGCACCAAGTCCCCTTCTTTTTGTCTTGCAATAAAGAAATCCACTTCGACCAAATAATGTCATTGGTCCGCCCCACGGAGATCTGAACATGAGATAAGCGGGCAATCTTCTGTATTTTGCATATTGTTGGCCTCTATATTTCAATTGTTCTTGGTGTTTGCAAGCCATTCCTGGGGGGTGTGAAGCCATACCTTCGGCTAGTGGTTCGGCATTTGGTTTATTTACAACTTCGATAGGGCCTGAAAACTTCGTCGTTACTTTGTTTCCAGTCCTATGACTAAGCCTCGTCATCTGGGTGAGTAAGTATTAGTTAACTATTTAAAAGTTCCGAATACCAGTACGTCATCAGTCTTAATGGAGATTAGTGGTTAATCATGTTTTGTTAGATATTCTCCACAAAAAAGTAAAAATTCATTTATCCTTTCAGATGGTATGGCTGCACCGGCAGCTATCTTATGGCCTCCGCCAACTCCCCCGAATTCCAAAGCACTTTTTTTCATCAAATCCCCAAGATTAAGCCCTTTTGAAATCAAATCTTTTGTGGCGCGAGATGAGATCTTAATTGTGTTTTTATCTCCTGAAGATATCCCAATTATGGGCACTCCCCATTTTTGTCTTAGTGCCATCCCGCATATGGTTCCTATAATTCCCTCGTCTATCACATTCCTTGCATCAAGGAAATAAAATTTTCCCAGGTTAAATGCATGTGATGATGCATATTCTATCCCGTTCCTGAGTATTTTCCTGTGCAATCTAAGTAGTTCTCTTGCTTCTATATATGCATCCTGGTCTTGAAGACAAACTTTCAGTCCTATATCTGGTCTTGAATGTCTTCCACAGGCATTGAGAAGGGTGCTGAATTCATTTGCCTCATAAGTCTCGTTCATTGGTCGCTTTGGAAATATGTGGCTTTCACCAATGAGTTCGTTTGCCTTTTTCAGTTGATTTGCATCAACAAGTATCTTTGCAAGTGCACTTATCAAAAGTGTTTTCTCATCTTTTTTAAGATCAGAATATGTTCTCTTTTTTCCATTATGCTCAAGTGGTATCCCGAGTTTTTTTAGCATGTCTTCTGCTTTTTCTTCTCTATATGAAATACCTGGTATATATGGAGAATCAGAATAAGCAAGAAATTGCACTAAGGTCCTGCAATACCTTCCATAAAATGAGATTTCATTTTCAGTCTTAATTTCACCCTCAGTTTCTCCTTCTGCCAGTACAATTCTATTCATTCCACAAAGAGGCCATTGCATGTCTCCGACAGCACCCACAATTGCAAGATCTGGATGTTCTCTGAAAACCAGATAAGCCGTACCGGATGCGCTGAGTTCATCGCTTCCATCAATACCATGTAACATTGGATTTGCCTGTGGTTTTTCAATGCCATCGGTCTGGTGATGATCAATGATTATTACATCATTCAATTCGTTTACCCGTTTGTTGCCTCCGCCTAAATCAACAAAAACCAATTCCTTCTCGCGCGCGTATTTTTCGATCGCATCATCGTCAAGTTTCTTGATGCACTCGTTTCGGTATTTTTTCCCTTTTTTGACAAATGAACTAATAACTATAGCACCAGAACTAAGGCCGTCCGCATCATAATGGTGCACTATCAGCGGATTATTGAATGAAAATGCGATTTTTTGGATTTCTTTGCATCTATCGAGAAATACGTTTTCTTCTCCCATAAACTCCACACAACCGGCTCTGTAAAAATGCCCTCTTCTGGAGCTTGCCGCACTAGTCTTATATAATACTTACAGACGTGCTTTAGGTGCATATTGTCGAACAACATGCATCAACAGACCATGTTTTCTAAGGATTTCTACAAGCCACACAACCGATAATTATATAACCAATCTCATTTAATTCTTGGTCATGATTGTCCAAATTATTATGGCGTTGGTTCAGATCTTTATTGCAATTGTTTTATCTGCAGGTGCTCTTTACACTGGCATCAGTATGCTTGATCGTCTTACTCCTAATATTGACGAATGGAAGGAAATTAAGAAAGGAAACCTTGCTGTTGGAGTGTTTTACACTGCAGTTATGGTTTCACTGATAATTCTTGTTGCGCCCTCTATATCTGATCTGTTGGGGTATCTTGTAATGCCTTTACAAGTTGTTGCTTTGCTATTATCATTTCTGAATTATATTATTACATTAATTATCGGAATCGTGGTCATATATTTTTCGATTCACGTTGTGGACAAACTGACCTATGATCTTGATGAGATGGAACAACTGAAAAAAGGAAATGTTGCAATAGCGCTTATCATGTCAGCAGCTGTTCTTGCAATAACATATACGGTTACATTCCCGCTCTTATATCTGCTCACTCTTCTGAAGTCTGTTTTTTGATTTTTTTCTTTTCTAAATATTCTAGTTTTCCAAACCATTTTTTGGCATCTTCAGGTGTTTCTCTTGTCTCAAATTTCAAGCTAGATAAGTCTATTAACATCTTTGCATCCTTGATATCCATTATCCTATTTTTCCTGTCAAAACTAAGTCGATAAATCTTTCCTTGTTTAGCATAAACGAGATCCCCGGAATAATCCCATTCTGCCCAATCTAGTCTACCAAGCGAAATCTTTTCTTGTGAATTGATATCTACTATTCTGTAGTCTGCCATTTCGTTTATCAGTTCGTACTTGTGATTTTTAACTTGATTTCTCTTTCTTATCGTATATTGATTTTCTATAACCCAACCGTCTCTGACTAATCTTGATTTATTCTTCTGACTCCAACCACACTCAATCTTAATTTTTTTAGGTATTGAACCTTCTGCAAGTTTCATCTCATTTGGTCTATGGGTTATTATTACTATATTTTCGTTTTTGAAAAGTCCTCCACCCCCCCAACAATCTCCCTTTGGCCACAATGCCAATGCTGTTAAAAACGGGGGTCTGCTTACGGCAGTCCATGTATCATATTTTCCTTTAAATTTTCCAGCAAAATATAATAGTTTGTCTCCCATGGGTGACAAATCACATGCTTCAGGATATATTCTTCCCTTCAACCATTGACCAATATAGAATTCATCAGAATTTGTTTTCCAATAAATCAAAAGAACTTGCTTGGATGGACCTCTGCGAAAAATAACTGCTACTGGAACTTTTCTTGCAAGAATTGCATAAAGACTAACACTTGACTTTGATATGTCTTTTTTTGTTTTCATTATTTTGTTTTCAACATCTGTTTTTAAAAATCTTTTAACTCTATTGATAAACTCTACAATTGAGGTATTATTTATGCAAATTGATAAATCAAACTTTTCAGAATGGTATAATACAATCACCAAGGATGCAGAACTTTGCGATTTGCGATACGGCATAAAGGGATTCGTTGTATTCATGCCCTGGTCAGTTATGACAATGAACCGGATGTATTCGATGATGGAACAAGCTCTCGAGAAAAAAGGTCACGTGCCAGCATTATTTCCAGCTCTTATTCCTGAAAGTTACTTGACAAAGGAAAGCAAGCATGTCGAAGGTTTTGTTCCTGAAGTGATGTGGGTTACGCAGGCAGGATCAACTGATCTTGAGGAAAGATGTGCCATGAGGCCGACAAGTGAAACTGCAATGTACACCATGTATTCCATGTGGATTCATGGATTGAAGGACCTTCCGCTCAAGATATATCAAAGGTGTCAGGTCTGGAGATATGAAACAAAGGCAACAAAACCCTTCATAAGAAGTCGCGAATTCTACTGGATAGAAGCACATGATTGTTTTGCAACAGAAAAAGATGCAATGAAACAAGTTCGCGAGGATATGGAAACAAGTGAGGAAGTGCTTCATCAACAATATGGAATTCCATTCTTGTTTTTCAAAAGGCCACAATGGGACAAATTCCCTGGCGCAGTAAATACATTTGCCGCAGACACGCTGATGCCTGATGGTAAGGCATTGCAGTTGCCATCAACGCATATGCTTGGGCAGAATTTCTCAAAAGCTTTTGATGTGAAATACAAAGATGAGAAGGGGAATGATGAGTATGTTTGGCAGACGTGTTATGGGCCTGCAATCTCACGAATCTATGCGGCTCTTATTGCAATGCACGGGGATTCCAATGGTCTTATTATTCCATTTGATCTTGCACCTGTGCAGGTTGTAATAGTTCCGATATACCGTGACGACACAAAGAAAGCTGTGCTAAAAGAATGCAAAAAACTTCAGAAAAAACTTTCAAAAGATTTCACAGTAAAGCTTGACGATTCTGACAATACTCCTGGATTCAAATTCAATCAATGGGAAATGAAAGGAGTTCCTATTCGTCTTGAGCTTGGCCCAAGAGATCTGGAAAAAGGGCAGGTGGTGCTTGTCAGAAGGGATACGAAGGAAAAATCATTTGTGAGTCTGAAATCATCAGAACTGAAGAAAATGATACTCAAGACACGAGACTCGATACTAGAAACATTAAAATCAAGAGCTGATCAGTGGTTTTCTGACAAGCTTTCATTTGCAGATACTATGGGCGAGCTTGAGAGGAAGACAGAATCGCGCGGGTTTATTCGGGTTCCATTCTGTACCGAAGAATTGGATGGAAAGCCATGTGCAGAAGTTTTGAAAGATAAATTTCAAATGAATATGCGAGGTTCATTGTTCGGTACTGATACGCATCCAAAGGACAAGAAATGCATTGCATGCGGAAAAGATGCTACTGTGTATTTGTATGCTGCGCATCAGTATTAGTCTCTGGGTTGTATCTTGCAAAAGCTTCTGTTAATCTGTCTATTATCTTTTTCTTCTTTTGTTAATAAAAATCAAAAACATCGGATTTATAATAATATTGTGTCAAACTATAACTGATCATGTATGTTAAAATATACAAAAACTAATCCGAACCTAACTGGTATGTCAGTATCTGGAAAACCCAAAGTTGCAAAAGATTCGAGGCGCGATTTCTTACGTTTTGGTGCTACTAGCGTAGGAATTTTTGTATCTGCCACTCTGTTTGGTTGCAGATCTAATCAGCAAAGACCTACAATTCATACAGAGCCAAGAGAATCAGACGGTCCATCTCCCCGATATACGCGGGTTGAGGATCTGGAAGTTCCGCTTCTTATATTGTCCGGAGATACTGTGCTTAGTGGTGATTTTGATATTGATCGTATTGCCAACAGGATCAGAGAGAATACTTTGACTGCTGAAGATGTTGGGCATATGATTGCAGCAACGATTGATGCGGCACAAAGATATGATCCTAATTGTAGATGTATAACAAGAGCAGATACGCTAAGAGCACAATTTTCTGAGCTTACTATTCTTGCATTTCAAAGACTTGATCAGACACTTAATGAAATCTATGCGCAGTTACCTCGAGCTGAAAGACGTCCTGTGGAAGGATTCCATTCAGATTCAATCGAACGCATAAGTCACATAATGGAAAAAATCCAACATCGTGAGATTGATCAAGAATTAATAGATCTTTTCAATGGAATTTCTGATGATGAATTTCCTGCACTCGGTCAATTCGTTCTTGATGGATTTAGAGATCATCTTAGTAGCGGTACGCCATTAACTGATGCCAATCATGAATTGATAACAAATCATTACTGGATGGCATCTACTATGATTGGCCTTCTTCTTGGGAATGAGCCATCATTACCTGAGGCGGTTAATATTGAATTTTTGACTGGTTCGGCAAATAATATCAGGTTGAATGATGCAGATATAAGTCATCGTTTGGTACGTGCGGCGCATTCTGACAAACAAAAATAAGAATATAGCCCCGACCGGATAAACGTTGCGTTTCGAGTTTCCAATTGAAACGATATTTCGTTTCAATGGATGTCATGGTCGACGATTCGACCATGAGCATGTTCGTAATCGAAACGTCGATTACGACACCATTGAAGCAAGCTTCAATCGGTTCAGTTTCCGGTTTCGTGTCATGAAACACGAGACCTCAAGAACTAAACTCAAGACCCTAAACGCAATTTCGAACCGGTGTCACAGGATATCTTCAGACCTTTTGATTTCCTCAAGGCTTTTCGCGGGTGTGTTGCCCTAAGTTCTCAGAGGTCAAAAGGCCCCCAAAGTCCCGTATCCTTGACCAATGTCAAGTCTTTTGACTTTTCTATCTCAGGGCTTTTTAGTGAAGGTTTTTGCCATGAGTTTTTATGAGTCAAAAAAGTTCCTAGACGACGGGGCTATATATATTTTCTAAGCTAGCCAGTTGGCTACTTAGTTTCAAGTTTTCAGTTCAGGGTTTTAAGTTCCGAACTGAGTATTCTTTAAGTGTCCATAATAATATAAAAACACTTCTCTCTAAACAGAAAACACCAAACACATAACATTATCCTGGGCCCGTAGTCGAAACTTTTTTGGGATGCCTAAAAAGTTTCATCAAAAAGGCATCAATTTCGACAATGGTTAAGATGTCCGCCTCACAGAAACTTTTTAGTAAAAAGTTTCCAATTGAAATGCGCACATTTCAATGGACCATTGAAACATTAGTTTCAATTGGTCATCAAAAACCTGCTGAAAAGTTTTGCGAACGCGGAAGATTCGCGGTTCAATTCCGCGCGGGCCCAAAAATTCCTTTGTTTACAGTTTCCGGTCTTGGGTTTTGCCGGCTGGATTTTTGGGACAACAAAGTTCTTTTGTTGAACTTTGTGCGCCTTGTTCGAAGTATCGAACAAGTGCGAGAAGTGAAATTTCGAGAGAAATTTCACAACTGCCCAATTTTCTATTTAAAGTTTCGGGTTTAGAGTTTCGAGTTGTGAGTTTCAGAATTTAGCTCTACCTGTCCATCGTATTTATATATTAATGAGGGAAATTGTCATTGATATGAAAATGAACTCCGCTAGTGAAGCATTAGCTCAGTCCATCACTTCTTCATCTAGTAAACAGGCCAATTTCATCGCTAGTCTATTAGTGGACAAACCGCTTATTAGTGATTTTTATCGAGCATATGCCTATTTTCGTTGGGCTGATGATGTAATCGATGACCAATGTCAATCAGTTGAAGAACGCCGTTCTTTCATTAAGGGACAAAAGAACTTGATTGATAGTCTTTACCTTGGAGAAAAACCCAATTTTCTGCCTGAAGAAGAGATGGTGGTTGATCTTATTAGAAATGGTCGTGGTGAAAGTAATTTACTTCAATCGTACATTTACAATCTTTTATCTATTCTTGAATTCGATGCAGGACGCGGTGGCAAATTAGTCAGTGAGCAAGAACTTATTCAATACTCCAATTATATTGGAAAAGGTGTCACAGATCTTTTGTTATATTGCATAGGTAATGATTATTCGTATCCATCTAGTGAAAAACGCTATTTTGCAGCCACTGGTGCTCACATTGTTCACTTGCTTCGTGATTATGTGGAGGATCTGCCATGCGGTTATATCAATATTCCAAAGGAGTATCTTGATGCCCATGGATTAAATCCAAAAAATATCGAGAACTTGGCCTTCAGGAACTGGGTTAAAAAACGAGTGAAATTGGCTCGGAAATATTTCCGGGAAGGGAAGAAATATATTGATAAAGTAGATGTTCTGCGTTATAAAATAATGGCTTACTGTTATTGCTTGCGTTTTGAAACAATCCTTGATACTATTGAAAAAGATAATTATGTTCTACGTGCTGAATACAATAATCGACGAAGTCTTTTAACCTGGGTTAAGATGGCTTATGTGGCTCTTAAGGTCACTGCCAAACACTTTAGTGGAGGCAAGAACGCATAGTGATTATTGTTACTGACATTACTCTATTCGATCATTCAAAGCTAATTTAGTGTTCTTATTGATGTCAGTATCTCTTCTAGTTTACCAAGAATTTCAGTTTTACTGGTTCTTTCACTACTCCGTTCCATTGTAGGACATTTCCATTTGTTGTCATTATGGCGCCTTTTCTTTTTTCACAGTTGCTGATACTTATCATGACTTTTATTGGAATTTCATCAAGACTTTGCAAAGTTATTTCATTCTCGCCGATTTTCAGGCTTGAATTAATAAGTGACACCAATCCACTTGTACTATCGATATCAGTGACAATCGGTGATCGCGTACCATTAAACAATATCCTTAATTTGCCATCTTCTATGTTGTAATTAATAGCATACGTGTTCTTGAATAGTGAGTAATTACTTCTCTCGTTGAAATAAATCCAATCCTCTCCGTTCTTTTGAAATATCAATTGATACTCAGATTCATCCTGGTTTTTCATATGCGCAATATCAAATCCATCAAAAGTTTCAGTTCCAATAAGTTTGCTGTTTTTCATGCTGTTCAAGTCCACAAAGATGTTGCTAAAGAAATATTCCTCCTGATCTAGTGGCAATATTTCTGAAGTTTTAAACCAGCTCATATAAACTTTTTTTAAGAATGCAACATCCTCATTATCTATCGCATTCATATACTTTTTTATAAACTCTTCAAAATTCGATACCATAAGTTTCTGTCAGCTGTGAAATTAATAAATGCTTTTAGTATATTTGAAACTATGCGATAGAATTTACATTTGAAAAATAAAAAGTATAAAAATAAAAAAGAAAAAATTATTTTTTCAGATAAATTATTTGTGTCGGGAATGGAATTCCGATCTTTGCCTTGTTGAGTTCTTTGTATATCAGATTATTGGCTTCAATCTTCGTGTCATATGCCCTGTCATAATGGTCTATCCACAATCTTGCCTGGAAATTCAGTGAGGATGCGGCCATCTCAGTAAAAACAACTGAAACTGGTGGATTCGTAAGTATTCCTTTTATGTTTTTTCTTATTGCATCCTCTATTAATTTCGCTACCTTCTCAGGATCATTTCCATACTCTACACTAAATGGCACATTAACCCTTACTTTAAGATCTGGTTGTGTAAAATTCTTTATCCTCGCCTTTGCAAGTGTGTCATTCGGTACAAGTATTATTTCATTATCATATGTCTTTATTCTGGTACTTCTAAGGCTTATCTCATGCACTGTTCCTAGATCTCCCGAATCAAGTTGTATCTTGTCGCCTACTTTGAATGTTTTATCCATTATCAGTGCAACTCCTGCTATTATGTTCGAAAGTGTGGTCTGCATGGCAAATGAAACTGCAAGGCCTGCGATACCGAGTCCTGCGAGGAAAGGCCCTACATCAACGCCCCATGCCCCGAGTATTATTATCAGGCCAAATGCCCAGGTTATTATCACAGCTGCTTTGTGGAATATCGGGACAATCTCGTCATCAAGTGTACTGTCTGTTTTTTTTGCCAGATCTTTGATTCCATACTCAACGAGTATTCCAAGGCCTTTTACTATAAATAAAATCACCGTAACATAAGCCAGCGTTAAAATCAGCTTTAGGATAATATCGTACATCGTATCTCCTGTCGAGATATTCATGACAGCCAGATACAGTCCACCTATAACTATCAATCTAAAAATCGGCTGCTGTGCAGATTCCAGCAATTTATCGTCAAACTCGGTTTTTGTTCTTTTTGCAAGCTGTTTTGTGATTATACTGAGTATGACTATCGCTATTGTCGCTAGAATAAATGAAACAACTATGAACCCTATCGAAACAATCACTGGGTTCAGTGTTTTTATCTGCTCCAAAACAGCCGTATCTATAAACGGTTCGAATATACCTAAATTCTGTACGGCAAGATTTACACTAATATTCTCCATATTCTCTGTTTCAACAGTTATGCTTAAAATATTTGGGTTGCGTTTATTAGAGTTTTATTATGCAAAATAAACGCGTGTTTCTTCTCTACGATCGCCTTCTCGAGGAATCTGGTCCTCAGAATTGGTGGCCTGCAGAAACTCCATATGAAGTAGTTGTCGGTGCAATACTTACTCAAAACACCAATTGGAAGAACGTGGAAAAAGCAATTGCAAATCTGAAAAAAGAAAACCTGCTTAATGAAAGTTCAATACTCAAAACTGAAAACCAGGAACTGGAAACTCTCATCCGCTCGAGCGGTTTTTACAGGCAAAAAGCCGAAAGGCTGAAGTTGGCAACAAAAAAATGGATTGAATTGCAGAATAGAAAAGACAAACTACAACTAAATACACCTGAATTGCGTGAAGAATGGTTATCAGTAAAAGGAATCGGAAAAGAAACTGCTGACAGTATACTTTTGTATGCAATGGATCACCCTATTTTTGTAATAGATGCGTACACGAGAAGGTTTTGTAAGGCTGAATTTGGTCTTGAGTTTGGTGTTAAGGATTATGACGATTGCCGCATGTTTTTTGAAAAAAACCTGCCAAAGGAAAATGCTCTTGAACTATTCAAGGAATATCATGCACTGATTGTGGAATGGGGAAAGCGAGATTCACATTGGTGCAAATCCTAATATTCACACACATAAATGCGTTGTCCTGATGTATCTCCTTCCATGAAGACTATGTATCTGCCGTCAATCTGCACTGTTGATCCGCTGCTATTGTCTTCTGCAACTATACCTTCATAAACAACTCTCGTCTCTCCTGTTGGTATGTGGTATAATCGTATTTCCTCTTCCGCTCTACCATGACTACTAAAAGCTACATAATCTCCATATATGCCATAGCTCTTCACATTATTACTAAAATGGTATGATATAGTTTCATTCATTATCTCTGTTCTTTGTGGGTTTGTTGGATCATCGATATTGACAAGTTGTAAGCTATACATATCTAGTCCTCCACTCAGTTGTACATAATCATAATAAACAACATTGTTTCCATATATTCTTGGTATCCGTCCATTCCCATCTAAATCATAGTTGGATGCCGTATTTATGTCATATAACCTAATTGGTACATTCTCATCTGGTGGACATCCTCGATTTCTTGTTTCAGCATAAGCTACATAATTACCATGAATTGATACACTGTTTCCTTCTTCTACTATTAGGTCAATATTGCCTCTAGTAAGATCACTTAGATATATATCTCCGTATTCACCAATTCCAGTTCCTTCACTCACAAAAACAAAATTATTTCCAGACAGTGAATAATTGAAAATACAGCCACTCCAAGAATGTAATTCCTCAGTGATATTGATGATATCTCCATTTTCAATATTTACAATTCTATATCCGTGTTCATCTGTACTAGTCCAGGTGGATATTAATCTCCCGTCATCTAAGCTGTAATTATAACGATATTCGGCAATTTCATTTCTATTTCCTGTTTCAATGTCGTAAACACTTATTTCTATTCCATCACTGCTGAATGCTATTTTTCCTTCATCAAGACTAAAGCTTAGGAAACCATACTGGCCAGCAATTTCTGTATCAGTGCATTCCAGTAAATCTATATCTTCCCAATCACATTCCTCAGCCGTCACATATCCATGAATCGAAGTACAAGAGACAGCGATATCATAAGGATCGCATATCTCATCTTCCAGCATGTAAGATGTGAAGTAATCCCCTTCCATTTCACATCCTTCAGCAGGATAGAATCCAATCTCATACTCTTCATCATCACTTACGTGAAGTGATGTTGAAAGTTCAGCAGAAAAAAGATGCAAGGGGTCAAGAGCAGTTACAGTCAGGCCATACTCCGGATTGTAGTTTTCACATGCACCTGCATCAAAGAAAAATCTGTCCTCTGAACCTGGGATTATATACTCCAAAGTCGGGATACTTCCATCAACATGCTCAAGCCTTACAGTTCTTGGCATATTCAATGATGGAGCTTGACTTAGGTCTACCCTACCATTTATATGCGCTACTGGGGCTTCCCAGTCATTGTCAGGTCTTTCTACTGGAAGAATTATCAGGACTGGATTTCTTAATAAGCTGATATCAACGTCAGGTATACCTGTTCCTATCTCTATTCCTTCGAATCCACTCAACACCCAGATTTCAAATCTATCATCATCTTCATAACATAGTCCTCTATAATATGAAGCCCAGTCTAATGTATCTGCAATAGCACATGCCTCTAATGCTGTCGTGATCAATCCAAATGCATTTAATCTATTTTCTGTTTCAGCACTGAGTTTTATTCCGAGGGCTAAGAGAAACTGTATTGCCCCTCCCTCTATCCCCCTACCTATCAAGTCTTCTCTAATTGCTTCTATGACCTGACCTAATGAATTGTCTAATTCACTGAGTGCGACATTATCAGAATTTCCAGCTCTTCCAAAAAGAGTTTGAATCACACTCTTGTTTTCATCTTCCAAATATCTGTCATCGTATAATTCTGCAGGGCTTCTACCAGAGACCAAAAACCTTCTTGGTGCATTACATGGAGTTTCTGGTATTTCAACAACCACATTACTCATTCTTACATACGATTCAGCATCTTCATCTTCAGCACTCACACCAGTCATAGCTGGAGAATACCTATCCCCTTCCTGATCATATACGATATACAATCCTCCTTCCTCTGTAGCAGAAAGTATTCCAAGCATATTTGGCACCCCTTCTCCTGTTTCAGAATCCGTCACATTCAATTCATATCGTATGCCATATATGTCAAAAGTAGCACGGCCATTCTCATCAGTCAGGGCCGCTCTTGTTACAACTTCCCGTCTTTGTGTTTCCTGAGTCTCCTGTGAACATGCAGGCATATTAACTGTTCCTGTGGTAAGAGCCAAAGCAACAGCTACCTTCATAGCAAATCTCTTTATGCCATTCCACATTCTTGTACCAAGTCTATCCTCTAGTGGTCCTCTTGTGTGGAATTCATTTCTCATTCTCACTGAATCAGGTGACCCTGCCAGGTCATTAAACATGCATCCTGCCATGTCATCCCCCGTTAATAATTGTTATAACAGCGGATATTGTTTATAATAAAATATAAATCTTCGTCTTCTTCGGCCGGGGACTGATATATTATTATGAAACCAAGTGGATTTCCTATGAAGTCTCCTCTTACTATATGCCTCGTTATTGTTTCATTGTTGTTTAAAATTTTGGTATCACATATTTCAAGAGCTTCTTTATCTATCTTTGTATATTCCTTTTCATAGGTGTTATAATCTGGGGTAAACCCTCTTTTGAGCCAATAATCAGCTCCCTCATCCTTCTCACATGTTTTAAAACTATATCTACTAGGTAATCCATCAAAAAACAAAAATTCATTATCATTCTTGTAAAAACTTGCCTTTGTGTTGACAGTATTATTTACTTTGCTGCTTATAATAGCTCTAGTTTCATTATCTGCAACTTTCCATCCATCTGGAAGGGTAACATAACAAATATCTCTGGGAATTCCTGTTTCTGTATGAACGTAGGCAAAAGTCGCAGTGATGGTTCCGTCACTGTTGTTTGTTACGTTATTTTCATAATGCACTGGGCTGTTGACCAGGAAATATGCATATACAAAGAACATCCCAAGCTGTATCACTCCTATGCCGAGGTTTGTAATTACCAAAAGCACAATGACATTCCCATAGCTCGTATTATGAACTTCTTTTGTCGCAACAAGAAGAAGATAGAAGAAAGGGATGAAAAGGAGCAGGCCAAGATATGCAAGAGGTGTGTATATCATTGCCAGCAAATTCAAAATCAATATCACGATGAAAAACGATGAAAAGGCCACCAATCCAACATAGGTGACTTCTACAAAACTCGCCTTTGACTTGTACATTGCTTTTCCTACCCCCCAGTTCAGCAGTATTGCAGGGATGAAGAGTAGCAGTGCCATGATAAAGAAATTGTAAACTATGCTTCCTATCACGGAAGACTGGAGTTGTGGATTTAGTATAATATCTAATTTCTGGTTATAATCGCTGAATAAGACTAGTAGTCCCATGGCAAAACTTACGAGTGCAAAGACTAGAACGGCTCTCAGGACGCTTGCTTCTTTCTTCCTGTTTCTGAAGAAGAGTTCTACTTTTTTGTTATCTATCAAGTTATCCCCCATCACTATTATATTCTGTATAATTTTATAAGACCAGCACCTTAAAAAAGTAAAAAATGAAAATTATTTATCCTGCAAGAAGGTCAATTATTTTTCCTAGAAGTCCTTTTTTCTTTTCCTTTGGTTTTTTTGTATCCAGTTCGTTGGCTTTACTCCTGGTTTGCTTTGGTGCCGATTCATACTTTTCTTTCTTCGCCGTGGTGGGTATTTCTGCACGTGCTGCGAACTTAGGGCCTTTTCTTTTTCTCATTTGCTCTTCTTTTCCAGATCTGATCTCTTTTTTCCTGACTCGCCTTACTTCCGGTCTTTTCACATTTCCGGTTCGCTGATAAGATGAAGCCGTGCTTTTTTTCACAATTCCTTGTTTTGCCTTTCTTATAATCTCAGCATAAGTTTTTTCTCTATTACTTCCATCCAATACAAAGACCTCTCCGTGCATCCCGTATGTTTCCAGATATTCATTGTGCGCCGATGCGATGAATGGTATTCCCGATTCTATAATATCTTCGAGTAGTGCTGCAAATCGTTTGCTTTTCATTTCCATTCTGCCTATCTCATCTATTACAAAGACATCATAGTTGCCATATTTCTGCATTACAGGTATTGCAATGCTTTCAAATGACTGTATATTCACATAATATTTGCTTACTTTTGGTCCATCTCCTTTGACAGATGCAAGCAATGCTTTTTTGCCTGTGTTTATATCCATAACATAAAAAGCGGTTCTTGTGCCGTGGTGTCTCTCCTCAGGTGAAACTATCCCCCCGACTCTCAGTCCGTTTTTTTTCAATTCATCAACGATTTCTTTTAGTAAAGTGGTCTTCCCAGTATTTGGATTTCCGGTAATAAAAAAATTCTGTGGCATATTGACTATCGCGATAACAAACATTATAATGATTCTGTTTGGGCTTACTTCTCTATGCACTTAGATATAATTAGAATAATTATGGTTTTATCTTCATCTATTGCACATCAGATCCAGTACTAGTATAACTATATAACTAGTTCCGGTATCATCGGTTAGAAAAATACAGATATCTCAATCAAAAACTCAAACCCATAACCCAAAACGCAATTTGCTGCATCAGCAGACTGGGTTCGGTTCTTATCTGAAAATATAGATATCCTTTAAATCAATTGTTGGTTACTTTAATACATGCTTAAACTGACATTCCTCGGAACTTCAGGCAGTACGCCGACAATCGAGCGGGGCATGCCCTCAATAGCGCTAAAATATGACCGCGAGCTCATGCTCTTTGACTGCGGCGAAGGCACCCAGAGACAGCTCATGAAATACAAGGTTGGTTATGGGAGTGTTGACTCCATCTTTATATCCCATCCCCATCTTGACCATTATCTTGGAATGTATGGGTTGTTGGAAACATTGCGGCTCTCATCTCCATCTCCGAGGCCACTAAATCTCTTTCTTCCTCGCAATGTCGAACCCAGGGATTATTCGTTCATAAAAACACATGGGATACGAAAAGGCGTCGTATACAAAGGTACTGGGTTTTCTATTTCCGCATTTCCTGTCAAACATTGCAATTCTGCATATGGTTTCGTATTTCAAGAGGATGATCGCTTAAAGTTCGATGAAAAAAAAGCACATGGTCTTGGGCTGAAAGGCAGAATGTTTGCTGAGATCCAAAAAAAAGGTCAAGTAAAAACTCCTGGTGGAATTGTAAATATCGACGAGATAACCTGGACAAAACCAGGTATAAAAATTGTCTATGGTGGGGATTGCACTCCGGATGCCGTTAGTATGGAAGCTGCAAAGAATGCAGATATTCTGATTCACGAGGCGACTTTTGACAGTTCGCTTAAAGAAGAAGCAAAAGAAAGATTACACAGTACTGTTGAGGATGCGGCTTTAGTTGCAAAAGAGGTGAATGTCAAACAGCTTATACTAACGCACATAAGTCCACGCTATTCTGATATCTCAGATCTTTTGGCCTCGGCACGTAATATATTTGATAATACAATTATAGCTCAGGATGGTTTAGTTATAGAAGTGAAATAATAATAAAATATAATAATACGTTTACGACGTAAAAATACGATTCATTCGATCATAGACGTATATTATTTACGTTTATTGTCTTGGTTTCGGTTGTAATCCATAAACTGGAGTTTATACATCTACACAACGTTTTTAAATATTTTCCCAGAGACTCACTCAATCATATATCGATAGGGTACTCCCTATCCGACCGGAAGAGAATCTCTTTCGGGATGTTGGGCCTAAAACCACACCGCCATAGTTATTTTTCAATGGCCCAAATAGGCGGTGAAAAAAATTGAGGTGAACAAATGAAAGTGAACCTAAAGAAACTCGGAGCCATTGTTGCAGGAGCAACAATTTTGGCTAGTTCAGCTGCGTTTGCCGGACTTATGTTTGGTTCGACAACGTTGGTGGACGACAATGGAGCACCAGTCGCTAAGGTCGTAATTGGATCTAATGCGGCTGCTTCAGACGGTGTAGCTGCAGCCCTTATCGCTACAAAACTTGCTAGCGCAGCTTATAAGAGCTCGACTGTAACGGCTGAAGTGTCTGGAGATGCTGTATGTGCAGCAGATGGATCTGATGGAACTGGTGGATGTGCAATTAGCAATGAAAAGGCAAAGTTGGAAATTACTGTGCCTGGTTCAACTGCTATGGGTACATGGACTGGTGAAAACCTTATCGGTGACCACTTGGACAGACAACTGTTAGACAGAGACTACAATGGTGCAGCTGCAGATGTAAATGATTCTGACAACGCATATACCATTGGTGGCTCAGATACAGTTGACACTGCAAATCCATTTACAGACGGAAACAGCAGCAACTTGGGTCAGGATGAAATATTCTTGTACAAAGTTGGAGGCAGCCAATTCTCTCCATTTGCAGACCAAACTTTGACAGATTCAAAGTCTGGAAATACATATGTAGAGAAACAGGCATTGTGGCTTAAAGGTGATAACAGATTCGATACATCTAACGATGTTATCGTAGGTCGCTTGGAATACCTCGTCTACTCAATAAAGTTTGACGGTCCGGGCGGAAAAGAAATTGGTATCCCAACATGTACCGAGTCAAATGAAAATGACTATGGTTACTGTATTACAACAGATGGGGATATTGATGATGCCACAGAAACAAACAGGCTTAAGGTCTACTTCCTCGGCGAGGAATGGATAATCAGTGATATGAACCCACCATCAACATCGAGCGGTTCAGAAATAACCACTGAGAACATTCTTTATCCAGGCGGATCGATTAAACTTGCTAAGGAATCAATATCTGGTATCCTGAACCAAGGTGAATCACTACCTGTTGACGACCTCAAATTCCAATTGGATGACCTTGAGGCTCACGGTGATACAACATCGGCCATTATATCTATTGTTGATGCAAATGGCAATGTTCTTGAACACGACACTGTGACTCCAGGAACAACTCAGGAATATACTATCAACGGTAAGGAATACAGATTCCACGTATACAAGGTTGCTCCAGGTTATACATTTGGTGCAAAGTGGGCTGATGTAGCTGTTTTCGCAGAAGAATTGACTCTTGAAAGTGCTGAAGAACTCGATTCTGATGAGGATTCCAATCCAGAATACAAAGTATTGCTTGGATGGAAAAACCTTGATGCACAAACCGATGATGGTGACAACACAGAACCTGAAAGAGATGATGTTGATTCATTAAGATCAATTCTCATCTACTCTGACACCATTGATGATTTGGCAAGCGGTGGAGACAACAGCATGCAAGAGGGGGAATACATTCCATTGATACAGGATCCAGTGACCTGGAAACTGTACTACAATGGTCTTGATTTAACCTCAAGCGACAAGGTAAGTCTGAAGTTTGAAATTAAGACTACTGCAAAAACCCTTAACGCAGATGACGGACCTGTGCTTAACACCGGTACAACTCAATCAAAGTGTTCTATAGAACCACCATATGTAAAAGTAACATCTGGTAACAGTGGTTCATCTGTCTTTGAAATGGACAGAGATGACACAACTGGTACAATGTCAGATGACGAGTTCATGGTGGCATTGAGTTCTGATGCTGGTTCAACAAACTATGCTGCAAGGTGCGATGCCAATGGTGATGGTGACTACACAGATATTACTGATGTCAACATCACGGCTGGTTCAATTTTCATGAAACTTTCTCCGTCAAGTACGGATTATGGTTTCTCGAACTACACAGCTACTACGGTTGTCAGATACGATGAGATAGGAGACGGATCCCATGCATTTGCACCTTCAGAAGGTGGAGCAATACTCATTGCAAATGAGGCAGATGTAGATGGTGATACGCAACCAGGTGACAGTGCTCTTGGTGATATGTTGTTCAGTGCAACAAGAAACCAATGTGCAAGTACGTCCTGTGCCGAATTCTACTTTGCAATTGCAGAGAAGGCCGGTTCAGGTACATCAAACGGATATGTGGACTACTGGGTTTGGGGTATAGATCAAACTAACTCAGCATCGGCTGCAACATTCGATTTTGATTCGTACAACACAACAAGCCTTGTCATCACATCTGATGCAAATGAGATACTCTATGGACACGCAACAGTAAATGCACCTTCAGGAACTAGTGCAAATGAGTTCTATGGTGCAAGTGGAACAAGAACTGGTCCAGTGAGTCCAGGCATGGAAATGGTCGAAGAAGATTATGTATCTGAAAGAGGTACACACTTCAAGTCAATCGATGCCGACTCAGTTGAATTCGATATGGCACATGAGCTAGCACATGCTCAGTGGTTCTTGGCTGCAGCAGATACAACTACAGCATCATCTAGCACAACAGTTGCTACGCTTGGTGAGGGTGAATCTGTAACAGTGAGTGGCGTAACGGTTAAGGTAGTTGAAATTACCGAGACTGTTGGTGCATGTAGTAGTTCTGGTGGTGCAGTAGCTTGTACAGCAGATATGAGCGATGTATCAGCAGTAATCATGCCAAACAACGTTGCCTCATTGGAAGTGGCTCAGCCATACGCTGGTAACTATGGTAACTTAGTTATCCTTGATACAGATGCAGTTGGTGTAAACACACTTGTTTCCGTTGGTGGTGACAAGGTAAACTCCGTTACTGCAAACTTGTTACAAGGATCTGCCGTAGACTGGTCTGCTGAGACAAAGGTTGTGCGAGAAGTAGTTCAGGGTTCAAAGATTGTTGTTGCAGGTAAGGATGCAAGCGACACTCTTGAAGCAGCTCAGGACTTCGTAAGCCAATTGCAGAGAGTTAACTGAAGAGTTATCTCTTCTTTTTTTATTTTTTCTTTTTCTCTATAATTCTAATTGATCCTAATCATTCTTTTTGAAACAATCTCTTCTTGGATTAAAATTAGTAAACTGTTGAAATAATCTAGCTATTTATCAATTGAATTCAAATACTAGCAATTCAGTTTACATTTCACGTTCCATTCTATGCTCTTCCATGGCACAATTGACATGATAAATGTATTCGTCTCCTTGCAAATAATCACCCGTGACCTCAAGAAATGCCATTCTAATAGCGATTGATTCGAACATCCTAGCAATGCTTGGATCCTCGTTTGCAATTGAAACT
>Ga0180007_10000860_pt1 | contig 45664 bp, 57 predicted proteins | sample MM_PC_MetaG_FD_121122 | JGI IMG/M metagenome (GOLD analysis project Ga0180007, IMG submission 121122) | Groundwater microbial communities from the Aspo Hard Rock Laboratory (HRL) deep subsurface site, Sweden - MM_PC_MetaG | ecosystem: Environmental > Aquatic > Deep subsurface > Groundwater... | reverse complement strand
TGAGATGATCATGCCTGGTGACAATGTGACCATTACGGCGGAATTGATCGCTCCCATCGCCATGGAAGAAGGTCTTCGTTTTGCCATCAGAGAAGGCGGACGAACGGTTGGCGCGGGCGTTGTGGCCGGAATCATTCAATAACTGGAAAGTCGAATCATGATTAATACTAAGATAAGAATAAGGCTTCGAGGATACGATCACAAATTGCTTGACAGTTCCACACTTGATATTGTGGATACAGCCAAGAAAACAGGCGCACACGTTGTCGGCCCAATACCTTTGCCCACTCGGATTAACAAGTTCTGTGTTCTGCGTTCACCCCATGTGAACAAGAAATCACGTGAGCAGTTTGAAATTCGTACACACAAACGCCTTCTGGATATACTTGAGCCGACTCAACAAACGGTTGACGCGCTGATGAAGCTGGATCTTTCTCCAGGTGTAGATGTAGAGATTAAACTGTAAGGGAATACGACCATGGTTAGAGGAATGTTAGGAAAAAAGCTGGGTATGACAGGTGTTTATGCATCGGATGGTAAGTATTTACCTGTCACGGTTGTAAAGGTTGGTCCATGCTTTGTCACGCAAATAAAATCTGAGAGTGTTGATGGTTACAATGCGATTCAGTTAGGTTTTGAAGATAAAAAAGAAAATCGGACAACCAAGGCTCTCAAAGGTCATTTCAAGAAAAGTGGTGATAAATGCTTTTCACATCTGAAAGAGTTCCTTGTTGAAAAACCTGATGAATATAGCCTCGGGCAGGAAATAACCCTGGATATGTTTGAGATCGGGGAATTGGTAGAAGTAACCGGAACCTCCAAAGGACGCGGTTTTTCTGGGACCATCCGTAGACATGGATTTTCTCGTGGACCTGAATCACATGGGTGCAGAAACCACAGGGCGCCAGGTTCCGTTGGTTGCAGCGCATGGCCTTCAAAAGTTGTCAGAGGCAAAAAAATGCCCGGACAGTTCGGCGTTGACAAGAGAACTGTGAGAAACCTCGAAATAGTAGACATCCGATCCGAAGATAACGTTATTCTTGTTAAAGGTCAGGTGCCGGGTTCTAAATCCGGTCTTATCGAGATAAAGAGACCCATGTTCTAAATAAACATTGCATGCCGGGTCAAGAATGTCATGCATAGGAAAGCTCCGCTGAAGGCCGAATAGCATGGAGCGGTAACGAGGGAAGTTATGGCTGTCGTTGATATTATAAATGTAACCGGAGATAAGGTATCCCAGATTGAACTTGCGGATGACATCTTCAATGTTACTGTAAATGGAAATGTTCTGCATGAAGTGGTGAGAATGCAATTAGCCAGCAGACGCTCGGGCACTGCATGTGTTAAAAACCGCTCCGATGTTAGAGGCAGTACAAGAAAATTATTTCGTCAAAAGGGAACAGGTAATGCCAGACCAGGTAGTGTCAGGTCACCTTTGAGACGCGGTGGTGGTGTCGTTTTTGGGCCGCACCCGAAATCATGGGGGTATAAAGTTCCCAAAAAAGTGCGACGCCTTGCACTTAAAATGGCATTGAGCAGTAAGTTTCAGGATCAATCCCTTCGCGTGATTGATAAGATTGAGCTTGATGAAATCAAGACAAAAAAGTTTGTTGATATCATGAATAAAATAGAAGCCGGTAAAACCTTGATCATATCGGATGGCGGTAACATCAATCTTGAGTTATCGGCAAAGAATGTACCCGGTATCAAAGTCATGCCCACAGAAGGCCTCAATGTATATGATATTCTTAAATATGAAACGCTGCTTATACTTGAGTCGTCCATTAAGGGTATTGAAGGGAGGCTTTCAGCATGAATCAGTATGACATCATCATAAAACCTCTGAATACGGAAAAAACGAATATTCAACACGAAGAAGCGAATAAGGTTTTTTTCGAGGTATCACGAAGTGCCAATAGAATTGAAATCAAAAAGGCCATAGAAAACATTTTCAAAGTGAATGTTTCAAACGTGAATACCATTCAGGTCAAGGGAAAAATTAAACAACGAGGCAAAATTTCCGGTAAACGACGTGACTGGAAAAAGGCGATCGTAACTTTGATGCCTGGCGAGAGAATTGATTTCTTTGAAGGCGTATAATCCGGGGGCTTAGATGGCAGCAATCAGAAAAACAAAAGCAACATCACCAGGTCGACGATTTCAAGAATATTCGACCTTTGAAGGCATAACAAAAAAAGAGCCTGAAAAAAGTTTGCTTCGTCCCTTGAAAAAAACAGGTGGACGTAATGCAAGCGGACGAATAACCTGCCGCCATAAAGGTGGAGGGCATAAACGTCATTACCGTCTTGTTGATTTTAAACGTGATAAAATTGATATCCCGGCCAAAGTTGCTGCGATAGAATACGATCCGAACAGATCAGCACGTATTGCTCTTTTAAATTACACAGATGGGGAAAAACGGTATATTCTTGCCCCCATTAATTTGAATGTGGGGGATATGGTTAATTCGGGTCAAAGTTCCGATATTAAGCCCGGTAACACCCTTCCACTTGAAAACATTCCTCTGGGAACACAGATCCACAACATAGAATTAAAACTGGGTAAAGGCGGTCAGATTGTTAGAAGCGCAGGAACATTTGCGCAATTGATGGCCAAAGAAAAAGCCTATGCAATGGTCCGACTGCCTTCAGGTGAAGTCCGAATGGTTCTCCTTAAATGCTGTGCAACCATCGGACGCTTGGGTAATACGGAACATAACAGCGTTAATAAAGGTAAAGCAGGACGTAGTCGGTGGTTAGGTATCCGGCCCAGTGTCCGCGGCGTTGCCATGAACCCTGTTGACCATCCCATGGGTGGTGGTGAAGGCCGATCATCCGGTGGCCGCCATCCTTGTTCACCTTGGGGTAAACCGACCAAAGGTTACAGAACACGTAAGAACAAAATGACAAATAAGTACATTGTTAAACGACGCACGAAATAGTAAACAGAGTCGGTAGCCATAAAGGGCATTGAAGTGAAGAATAGATTTCAGGAGATATTATGCCTCGATCGTTAAAAAAAGGGCCATTTGTAGAGCCGAGTTTAGTTCAGAAAGTTCTCGTGGCTCAGGAAAACCGAAGTAATCAGGTCATAAAAACCTGGTCTAGAAGGTCAACAGTCATACCAGAAATGGTTGGCCTTACCTTTGCGGTACACAACGGAAGAAAATTCGTTCCTGTATTTGTTACAGAAAACATGGTTGGCCATAAGTTAGGTGAATTTTCACCAACTCGAACGTTTTACGGCCATGCCGGTGATAAAAAAACGAAGAAAAAATAAACCGAATTAAAGAAAGTACAAGGAATGTGGTGATGGAGGTTAAAGCTGTAGCAAAACATGTACGCATTTCTCCTCAGAAAGTACGTAAGATAGTCGGTGCTATCAAGGGAAATAGGGTGGAAAAAGGGCTGAACGCATTAAGATTTATGCCCCAGAAAGCCTCAGGAATTGTGGAAAAAGTTTTAAAATCCGCAGTTGCAAATGCAAACCATAATAATGACCTTGATGTTGATTCGCTGATTGTGAAGAATATTCTTGTAGACTCAGGACCGACGCTTAAACGTTTCAGGCCCCGAGCACGAGGTAGGGGATCGCGAATTCTAAAAAGAACAAGTCATATCACTGTCATCGTTGCTGATCAAGCATAGTTGAACAGGAGGAGAAAGCTTTGGGCCAGAAAGTTAATCCAATCGGAATGAGATTGGGCATAATAAAAACGTGGGATTCACGTTGGTATGCCGATAAAGAGTACTCAGCTTATGTACTGCAGGATTTCAAGATCAGACAATATTTGAAAGAAAGGCTTTATCATGCTGGAATTTCAAAAATTGAAATCGATCGTTCGTCCAAACGGATCAGGCTGCGTATTTTTACAGCTAGACCTGGGATCGTGATCGGTAAAAAAGGTGCTGAAATTGGCGTTTTGAAAAACGATCTTGTCAAAATGATATCTTCAGACAAACTTGATGCTCAGGAAATCATGATCGACATTCAGGAGATTAAACGGCCTGAAATTGATGCTCAAATGGTAGCAGAGAATATAACCCTTCAACTTGAGCGACGTGTTGCATTCCGCCGGGCGATGAAACGATGTGTTTCCTCCGCAATGCGATTTGGAGCCGAAGGTATCAAAACAATCTGTTCAGGTCGTCTTGGTGGTGCAGAAATGGCAAGAACAGAATGGTACAGAGAAGGTCGTGTCCCGCTTCATACTTTGAGAGCAGATATTGACTACGGTTTTGCCGAAGCAAAAACTACCTATGGTATCATCGGTGTAAAGGTTTTTATCTTCAAGGGCGAGATTTTGAAATAAGATTTGACCTGGAACCATTGTTTTCGGGAATAGTTTTATAGGAGAATAGGGACATGCTTAGTCCAAAAAAAGTCAAGTTTCGCAAACAGCAACGAGGAAGAATGAAAGGGCAGGCCTACAGAGGTTCAACCCTGAATTTCGGCGAATTTGGTCTACAGGCAGTTGAGTGTGGTTACATCAACGCCAGACAGATTGAAGCAGCTCGTATTGCTATGACACGACACGTTAAACGAGGCGGGAAAATGTGGATACGTTTTTTTCCGGATAAACCCGTTACAAAGAAACCTGCTGAAGTGAGAATGGGTAAAGGTAAAGGGGCAACAGATGCTTGGGTAGCTGTGGTAAAGCCCGGTAAAATTCTCTACGAAATGGAAGGAGTTTCAAGAGAACTAGCCAAAGAAGCTCTCCGTCTTGCGTCTCACAAATTATCAGTAAAAACGAGATTTATTGAGAGAGGCATGTACTGATGAAGATTAAAAGCATTTTAGCCACAAAACCGGAAGAATATGCTGCAAAGCTGAAAGATTTAAAGGAAGAGTATTTTAATCTTCGATTTCAGCATGGTGTGGGGCAGCTTGAAAATACGTCAGCCCTTTTAAGAGTTCGAAGAAATATTGCACGGCTTATGACTCTGATGAGGGCACAAGGATAATCAAAACGTTAGATAAAGAGCAGTTGACGCTATGAAAAATCGAGGAAGCAAAAGACAAGTACAGGGCACGATCACCTCAGACAAAATGGATAAAACCGTTGTTGTTCTGGTGGAAAGAATCGTCAAACACAAACTTTATAAGAAATATGTTAAAAGACATGCAAAGTTTGCCGCCCATGATGAGGCAAATGAATGCAAGGTTGGCGACAAAGTGATTATCACTGAATCACGCCCCCTTAGCAAAATGAAACGATACCGAGTCAGTAAAATAGTCGAAAAGGCTGTTTGATAATAAAGGGTATAGAAAATGATTCAGACTGAAACCAGATTAACGTCGGCTGATAATTCAGGTGCCAGAGAATTATACTGCATAAAGATCCTTGGCGGCTCAAAAAGAAGATACGCTCGTGTGGGTGATATCATCGTCGTATCTGTCAAGGATGCAATGCCAAATTCAAAGGTTAAAAAGGGCGATGTCATGAAGGCCGTTATCGTCCGCACCAAAAAAGAAATTAGTAGACCCGATGGCAGTTTTATTCGTTTCGATGATAATTCAGCTGTTTTGATCAATGCCAACAGAGAACCGATCGGGACCCGTATTTTTGGCCCTGTTGCCCGGGAATTACGAGCAAAACGCTTCATGAGAATTATATCTTTGGCGCCTGAGGTTTTATAAACATCGGATATAAATCCGGTTGTTTTTGGAGATGGCTTTATGAATACTGTAAGTACCAAACTAAAAAAAGATGACAAAGTCAAAGTGATTACCGGTAAAGATAAGGGTAAGATCGGAAAAATTTTGAAAGTCATTAACAAGAAAAGTCGCGTTGTCGTCGAAAACATTAATGTTGTCAAATCTCACCAGAAACCAAGTATGAAAAACCCCCAGGGTGGAATCATAGACAAAGAGGCTCCGGTTGATTTTTCCAACGTTATGTTGATGTGTAATCATTGTATGTCTCCTGTTCGTATTAAAGCCAAAACGTTAGAGGATGGAAACAAGGTACGTGTTTGCAGGAAGTGCAATGAGACCATCGATATTTAAGGTTTTTCCGGAGGGATGTAATGTCAGAACTGTACGAATTCTATAAAAAGGAAATCATTCCTAAGCTCACTGAAACATTTAAATATAAGAATGTTATGCAGGTGCCTCGGATTGAAAAGATCGTCCTGAATATGGGCTTGGGAGAAGCGATTAAAAACGCTAAAATCCTTGAGTCTGCTGCGGATGAAATGGGTTTGATTACAGGTCAGAAACCTGTTATTACCCGGGCTAAGAAATCTATTGCTGCGTTCAAACTCAGAGAAGGAATGCCCATTGGATGTACGGTGACATTGCGCCGTGATAAGATGTGGGATTTCATAAACAGACTTGTCAATATCTCGCTACCCCGTATTCGAGATTTCAGAGGCATTTCAGGTAAAGCTTTTGACGGCAAGGGAAATTATACCCTTGGTATCCGAGAGCACATAATTTTCCCTGAAATTCAGTATGATAAAATTGATAAGATCAAAGGCATGAATGTAACATTTGTTACAAGTGCTAAAACCGATGAAGAAAGCAAAGAACTGCTGAAGCTGCTGAGAATGCCCTTTAGAAATTAATAAGATGTGTCGGTTGTTATTTACTAAAAAGCAGCTTAAACGATAGTGAGGAGAGTGTTTTGGCAAAAAAATCAATGATTGCGAAAGCAGCCAGGAAACCCAAATTTATGGTTCGTGCTTATAACAGGTGCCCTCTATGCGGAAGACCAAGAGCGTTTATTAGAAAATTTGGTATATGCCGTATTTGCTTCAGGGAACTTGCATCGCACGGTAAACTTCCAGGTGTAACTAAATCCAGCTGGTAGGTTTGATGCTGATGGAATTTATTAATGAAACGTTTTATTCCAATGGAGTAAGCAATGAGTATGAGTGATCCCATAGCGGATATGCTGACCCGTATTCGCAACGCTGGTAAAGCAAAGTTCCAGACCGTTGACATACCCGGATCGAAGTTCAAAGTTGAGCTGGCGAAAATACTGAAAAACAACGGTTATATTAAGAATTATAAATTTGTAGAAGACGGCAAACAGGGTATGCTCCGCTTGTACCTTAAGTACGAAGCAAATGGGAGCCATGTCATTTACGGCCTTGAAAGAGTCAGTAAACCCAGTAGACGTGTCTACACAACGAATAAAGAAATCAAGCCGGTTTACAATGGTCTTGGGATTGCCATTATTTCCACATCAAATGGAATAATGACGGATATCCAGGCTAAAAAAGAGAACCTGGGTGGCGAGATTCTTTGTAACGTCTGGTAATAAGGGGAACAATACATGTCTCGAGTAGGTAAAAAGCCAATACAGATTCCTGAAAAGACCGAAGTGGTTTATCAAGATCACATGATTAAAGTCAAAGGGCCTAAAGGTCAACTTGAATCCAAAATACATCCATCAGTGGATATTAATATTGATGGTAAAGAACTTTCGGTTATTCTTGTTACCGAAGATAAAAATTCAAATGCATTTCATGGGATGACCAGAGCGATTATATCCAATATGGTTAATGGTGTCAGTACTGGATTTGATCGTATCCTCGAAGTAAATGGAATTGGATACAGGGTTGAAGTAAAAGGTAGCACGCTTGTTTTGAGTGTAGGTTACTCCAAACCCGTTGAGTTTGCTCTTCCTGCAGGAATAAGTGCTGAAGTTGAAAAAAACAGAATTAAGCTAAGTGGGATCGACAAGCAACAGTTGGGTCAGACTGCTTCTGAAATTCGTGGAATTAGACCACCTGAGCCATATAAAGGCAAGGGTATAAAATATGTTGAAGAAACAATTCAGCGCAAGGCCGGCAAGACAGCGGCTTAGTGAATAAACGCCTTTAATCCCTAAGCGATTAAAGTGATGATGCTGTTTATATGCGAGAGCATCATAATCACCTTAGAATATACAGGGAAAACGAATATGAGTAATTTATCGAAGAACGAAAAAAGGCTGAAACGAAAAATTCGGATCAGAAAAAAATTATCCGGAACAACGGAGAGGCCTAGACTGTGTGTGTTTAGAAGCACAAAACATATATACGCTCAGATTATAGATGATACCATCGGAAAAACACTTGTTGCAGCATCCTCTGTCGAAAAAGACTTTGTCAAAACCGGAGACAAGAAAGCCTGTGCAAATTCTGTAGGTAAGCTTGTTGCAAAAAGAGCACTTGAACATGGGATTAAAAAAATCGTGTTTGACCGTAACGGGTACATTTATCACGGAAGACTGACGGCTCTGTCAGAAGGTGCTCGTGAAACAGGACTGGAATTTTAGCTAAGGAGGCTGTCCCTTGTTTAAGAAAGAAGTAGAAGAAAATCAATTTATCGACAAGGTTGTACATATCAATCGTGTTGCGAAAGTCGTTAAAGGCGGACGTCGATTTAGTTTTAGCGCCATCGTTGTTGTAGGAGATGGTGAAGGCAGAGTCGGATATGGACTTGGCAAAGCCGGTGAAGTTCCGGAAGCCATTCGTAAGGGCGTTGAGCAAGCTAAGAAATCAATGGTTACCGTGAATGTCGTTGATGGAACAATCCCCTATGAGATCATTGGGAAATTCGGTGCCGGTCGTGTTTTGCTTAAACCCGCATCCGAAGGAACCGGTGTTATAGCAGGTGGTGCCGTAAGAGCTGTTCTTGAAGCTGCAGGCGTGAGAAATATTCTTACGAAATGCATGGGATCAAATAATCCGCATAATGTTGTGAAAGCGACTATTACCGGATTAAAGCAGCTTCAGAGTAGAAAACAGGTGGCTGCGCGCCGAGGAATTAGATTAGAAGACCTTTAATGAAGGAACTGAGTCCATGTCACAAAAGCTTAAAATAACTCTCGTAAAGAGCATGATAGGCAGACCTGAAAAGCACCGTAAAGTGTTACGAGGGATGGGTCTTACAAAAATGAATCGTACGGTAGAATTTGAAGATACACCCTCGATTCGAGGTATGGTGAATAAAGTTGTTCATCTTGTGAGTATTGAGGAGGCAGGCAATGAAGCTTAATGAGTTATCTCCAGCTGAGGGATCGACCAAAGGCAGAAAACGTGTTGGTAGGGGAGTGGCTTCAGGATGGGGAAAAACAGCCGGCCGAGGAAGCAAAGGGTTTAAAAGTCGTTCCGGTGGAAGTGTAAGGCCAGGATTTGAAGGTGGTCAGATGCCTATTCACAGACGACTTCCTAAACGTGGTTTTACCAATATTTTTAAAAGTCAGATAGCAGTCCTTAATATCCGTGATCTTGCACAATTTGAAAATGGTACCATCGTCGATGAGATGGCTCTTATCAAAGTCGGCTTGATCAAAGGACGACGTGATGGGATTAAAATTCTTGGTGATGGCGAAATAACAGCGGCTTTGACCATAAAAGCTTGCAATACAAGCAAACGCGCTCAGGAAAAAATTGAAGCAGCTGGCGGAAAAATAGAGGCTTAATTCATTATGGCATCAAGCGGATTCCAAAACATATTAAAATTGCCTGAACTCAAACGAAGAATTTTCGTCACATTGATGCTTTTGTTTGTTTACCGTGTGGGTGTGCATGTTCCGACTCCCGGTATTAATGCTGATGAACTCGCTAAATTGTTTTCGAATTTTTCGAAATCCGGCGGGGGTATTGTGGACATGTTTAACATGTTTTCGGGTGGTGCCCTTGAACGTTTATCCGTTTTTGCTCTCGGTATTATGCCCTATATCAGCGCGTCGATAATTTTGCAGCTGATGACCGTTGTCGTTCCCTTCCTTGAACAACTTAAAAAGGAAGGCGAGCAAGGCCAAAAGAAAATTACACAGTATACCCGTTATGGGACTGTTGTTTTGAGCATCATTCAGGGATTTGGAATAAGTGTCGGGCTTGAAGCCATGAAAGTTGTCCAGGTCCCCGGATGGCCCTTTAGAATAATGACCGTACTGACACTGACGGCGGGTACGGCTTTTATCATGTGGCTTGGTGAACAAATTACCGAGCGTGGCATAGGAAATGGAATCTCTCTGATCATTTTTGCGGGTATCGTTGCCCGCATGCCCAATGCCATTTTAAGTACTGTCCGTTTGATGATAGACGGCACCATGGGTATATTCGCCGTCATACTGCTGCTCGCTTTCATGATCTCGATTATAGCGTTTATAATTTTCATGGAACAAGCTCAGCGAAGAATTCCCGTCGAATACGCAAAACGCGTGGTGGGAAGAAAAGTATATGGTGGGCAAAGCTCCCATTTACCACTAAAAATCAATATTGCTGGCGTTATTCCTCCGATATTTGCCTCATCAATTATTATGTTTCCCACGACGGTAGTTTCATTTTTCCCTGGAATACCGATCATGGAAACAATCAAAGAATTGATGAGACCTGGAAGCACCCTTTATGAACTTATTTTTATAGGTTTCATAATTTTCTTCTGTTATTTCTACACAGCGATTACTTTTAACCCCACAGAAGTTGCTGAAAATCTTAAAAAAAATGGCGGCTTCATTCCTGGGATCAGACCCGGGAAGCGAACAGCCGACTTTATTGACAAAGTGCTTACTCGTTTGACACTTGTGGGAGCCATATATGTTTCGGCTATATGCGTCCTGCCTTCGATTTTGATTACAAAAGCCAATGTTCCTTTTTACTTCGGTGGAACGGCATTATTGATCGTTGTCGGTGTTGCCATAGATACGGTTGCCCAGATGGAATCCCATCTGCATGTCAGAAATTATGAAGGCTTTCTGAAGGGCGGGCAGCGGTTCAAGGGCAGACGATAAATTTTTGTTGATATTTATGTGGGATTGATGGTATTTAAAGCGGCCCTGATAAACAAGTCATACAGGGTAATGATCTGGAGGAGTGGAAATGGCAAAGGAAGAACCTATTACGGTTCAGGGTCGGGTTTTAGAAACTTTGCCCAACGCAATGTTTAAAGTTGAGCTTGAAAATAAACACCAGATACTGGCTCACATATCTGGTAAAATGCGCATGCATTTTATTAAAATATTACCAGGTGACACGGTAACTGTTGAACTTTCACCTTACGATTTAAGTAGAGGACGGATTACCTACCGTTCGAAATAGTGAAAAGCAAACCGGTTATCGTACAAAATTATTAGGGAGTAGAAAATGAAAGTCAGAGCTTCAGTTAAAAAGATGTGCTCTAAATGCAAAGTTATCCGCAGAAAAGGAGTTGTACGAGTTATCTGCGAAAACAAACGCCATAAACAGAGACAGGGATAGAAGAGGAGGACGGGGTTTTGGCAAGAATTTCAGGTGTTGATTTACCGAAAAGAAAACGAATTGATGTCGCCTTAACTTATATTTATGGCATTGGCAGATCATCTGCAGATAAAATTCTCAACGGTCTGGAAATTGATAAGACACAGCATACAGATCAGCTGACGGACGATGAAATCAATAATATCCGCAAGGCCATTGATAGTCAGTTCAGTGTTGAGGGTGAACTTAGGACCGAGATATCCATGAACATCAAACGACTGATGGATCTTGGATGTTACAGGGGCCTTCGTCATAGAAAGTCATTGCCTGTAAATGGCCAGAGAACAAAAACCAATGCGCGAACGCGTAAGGGGCCAAGGCGAACTGCGGTTAAAAAGAAAAAATAATTTCTTTTTTATGTATAAAGAAAAAAACTCAGGAGGCAAGCTTTAACGATGGCTAAGGCCCGAACTAAAATCAAAAAGAAAGTTAAAAAGAATATTTCAACAGGTGTGGTCCATATCCAATCCACATTTAATAACACCATAGTTTCTATTACAGATACCAATGGGAATGTCATTTCTTGGTCCAGCGCAGGTATGCATGGTTTCAAAGGCTCTCGAAAAAGCACTCCGTTTGCGGCACAGCTCACAGCTGAAGATGCTGCAAAAAAAGCACAGGAACATGGATTGAAAACTGTGGAAGTATTTGTTAAAGGACCGGGCGCCGGTAGGGAATCGGCATTAAGATCATTGCAGTCCGTTGGTTTTACAGTGACCAAGATTCGTGACGTTACCCCTGTCCCTCACAATGGATGTCGCCCGCCTAAAAAGAGAAGGGTGTAACCGTTTTATTTCAAAAAGTTTAATTAAATTCGTAATGAATATATAGTTTTAAAGGAGGCGAATTTGGCACGGTATAGAGGATCGGTTTGCCGTTTATGCAGACGCGAAAATATGAAATTATTTCTTAAAGGCGATCGATGTTATTCTGATAAGTGTGGATTCGATAGACGTGGGTATCCTCCGGGACAGCATGGCCAGCGACGTGGAAAACATTCTGATTATGGCGTCCAGCTTCGGGAAAAACAAAAAGTCAGACGTATTTATGGCGTATCTGAAAAGCAGTTCAGTTTGATGTTTGATAAGGCAGACAGGCAGAAGGGTATTACAGGTACGAACTTGCTAGCCAATCTGGAACGTCGACTTGATAACGTTGTTTATCGGCTTGGATTTGCAAACTCACGCACCCAGGGTCGACATTTTGTCAAACATAATCATTTTCTTGTGAATGGTAAAAAGTTGAACATACCGTCTTATTGCGTCAAAAAAGACGATGTGATCGAAGTCAGAGATAAAAGCAAGAAGGTCCAGATCATCGCAGATTCATTGAATGCTGTTGTAAGACGTGGCATGCCCCAATGGATATCCCTTGATAAAGAAAAAATGAAAGGGATCATTTCGGGTCTCCCCGTACGGGAAGATATTCAAATGCCGATTCAGGAACAGTTGATTGTTGAACTTTATTCAAAATAGGCGTCATTTAAGTAGAACTTCGATCGGTTTTTCATACGAAAATTCTGGAGAAAAAAAATATGTCATCTGACGAACTTGTATACATCAACTGGCGAGAGATGATAAAACCTGACAAAGTGCATTTCGAGAGTACCCCTACATATGGTAAATTCGTATGTGAGCCCCTTGAAAGGGGATATGGTATTACATTAGGAAATGCATTGCGACGAATCATCCTTTCGTCACTTTACGGAGCGGGTATTGTTTCTGTAAAATTTGATGATGTTCTTCATGAATATTCCGTGATACCGGGCGTTCTTGAAGATGTTGCTGAAATCATTCTTAATCTTAAGGAAATTAGATTAAAGATTGAAGATATCAAGCCCAGGGTGTTGACTCTCAGGGCTTCTGGAAAAGGCATAGTAACTGCCGGGGATATTATCAGTGGTGATGGTAAAGTTATTGTCCTCAACCCCGATCAACATATTGCAACAATAACAGATGATATCCAGTTGAATATGGACCTTGCTATCAAATATGGTCGGGGCTATTCTCTGGCGAAATATAATAAAGATGAAGATGCACCCTTGGGAACGATCGCCATTGATTCTGTTTTTTCTCCGATTAAACGAGTCAACTATTCTGTTTCCAACGCCCGGGTCGGTCAAAAAACCGATTATGATAAATTGACACTTGAGGTTTGGACCGATGGTAGTCTGACTCCCGAAGATGCCGTTGCATTTGCAGCAAAAATACTTAAAGAGCAGATGACCCCCTTTATCAATTTTGACGAAGATATCGAACCTGAACTTGAAGAAAACGCAGAAGATACGCAGAGAAAAGAATTTAATGAAAATCTTTACAGAAATGTCGAAGAACTCGAACTCTCTGTTAGAAGCGCTAATTGTCTGAAGAATGCTGATATATTAAAAATTTATCAACTTGTTCAAAAAACAGAAAACGAGATGCTTAAAACGAAAAATTTTGGTCGCAAGTCATTGAATGAGATCAAAGAAGTTTTAGGTGAAATGGGACTTTCTCTCGGCATGAAACTGGATGGATTTATGCCACCAGATGAAGATATTTCTGAAGGGGAGTAATATTTAAATGAGACATCGAAAATCCGGAGTTAAATTAAGCAGGACGTCTAGCCACAGAAAAGCAATGTTTCGGAATATGGTTACATCGCTTTTCAAACATGAAAGCATCAACACAACAGATGTCAAAGCCAAAGAATTGAGAAAATGGGCTGACAGCATGATAACCCTTGCAAAACGTGGTGATCTTCATGCACGCAGACAGGCCCTGTCTGTCATCAAGGAAAAAGATGTGGTCCATAAACTGTTTGAAGAAGCACAAGAACGGTTTGCAGCTATTTCTGGTGGATACACACGAATTACCAAAATCGGTTTTAGAGCCGGAGACGCTGCTTCAATGTCAATCATTGAACTCGTTGGTCCTAAGCCCGCTGCTAAAACAGCGAAAAAGAAACCAGCTGCTAAGGCAGTAAGTGCAAGTCCTGCTCCTGAGGTCAAGCCTGAGGTCGAGCCTGAAGTCTAAATAGATAAGACAGAGGCTGTGATCGAGTAGCAAACAAAGGACGCTATGGGAGTTTTTTTGCACACGACCCCGACACGTCCATGCTGAACAGGTTGAGATACACCTAAAATATGAAAGCCTTGTTTCATTATGAAACAAGGCTTTTTTATTGTCCGGGATTCCTTATGATTAAAAAAAGAGTTGCATGCACATGTAAACTCTTGACACTATCTGTCATTTTACTTACTGATTAAACGTATGCTAATTTGAAAAATGCTCAAACTATTTGAAAAGAGAGGATAATGACAAATATTAAAGCCCTCATTGAACGTGTCAAAGAAAACGAGCTGATTGCTACGCGTTTTCAAAAAGTGGAAAGCAGGATTCTCTCCGTCCTGAATTTCAAGGATTTTTTTGAAATTCTTTTAACGGAAATCATGGACACATTTAAAATGCCTTATGTGTGGATCACACTGATTGAAGATTGTGAAGCAACGAAAGTGATATTAAAGTCGTCCAACGGATCTGATATTGTACAGGAACGTGTGAATATCATTTCGGATGCTCTGTTTACAGGTCTGGTGGGCTCATCTCTGGCTCCGATTCTTGTGAACGAAGAGCTGAAACCTTATTACAAAATGCTCCCGGAAAATAGAAAATATTTTATCAAATCCATGGCCATAGCGCCTATCACACTGGACGGAAAAATTATCGGAAGCCTGAATCAGGGTGATAGTGATAAAGGCCGTTTTGACCCGGGATTTGATGCCAGTCTTCTTGAACAATTGGCCATTAAAGTGTCTCTTTGTCTGTCCAATGTCACGGCCCATGAAAAATTGAAATTCCTTGCATTTCACGACCCTCTCACCGAACTACTCAACCGGCGTGTGATGGAATCTGTCCTTAAGCGCGAGTTTTATCGGTCAAAACGATACTCCAGTAAACTTTCCGTGATTTTTATTGATCTGGATGATTTTAAATCCGTTAATGACAATCAGGGGCATGAAGCTGGCGACTATCTTTTGCGTTATGTGGCTGATAAACTCGTTGATATGACACGTGAAACTGATATTGTTGCACGGTTTGCAGGAGATGAATTTGTCGTCATTCTACCTGAAACAGGAGTCAAGAAAGCAAACAGGCTTTTGGGAAGAATCCAAAAATATTTTATACAAAATCCCATGGACTATATGGGTAATAAAATACCCGTGTCCATCAGTTTCGGTGCGGCCTCAACCCAGGATGAAACCATTATCAATCCTGCTATTCTTCTTCAGAAGGCAGACCAGATTCTCTACAAAGTCAAGAAGGCAAGTAAAGATGATGTGAAACAAGGCAAGAATGGGCTTAGGTTAGCTGGGGATTAAATAACCTTTATGAATAAACAGAGGAGGGTCTTTTGTGAAAATTCTGATCACGATTCTTGTCATCATATCTCTGGTATTTGTAAAAACTCTTATAAAACTTTTCGTTAACCGGAATCGTGTCGACCGGGAAATCAAACAAACGTCCATAAAAAAAATACACGCACCGGGTCATGTAAAAAAATTCACCTTTCTTCCTTTGATTGATTTTTACGCAAAAGACAAAATCTTTAAAACCGAAGCCGGTGTGTCATATCATATGACCACAGACGATATGATAATTTTGATGGATCTGGGGGCAAACGGCAGAAAAGAGCACCCCTCACCGTTGATGCAGAATATGGCAAGCCTTGGTAAACGTTTTGAGGACCTGAATGCAATTTTTATTAGTCATGCCCATCTTGACCATGTGGGGGGGATGAAAGAGCAGAGGGGAAACCGTTTCAGCGTATCAAAAGGTCCGGTGACCCTTCCGGCCATTCCCGTTTATTCACCTGTGTCATTGAGGGCATCAGACCAAAACCCCTTGCCTGACGTCAGGGTCATAACAGAACCCCATGTGATTGCCCCTGGTATCATCTCCATCGGTGCCATTCCAAGAGCCCTTTATCTGTTGGGATACACCCTTGAAAATTCCCTTGCCTTCAATGTGGAAGAAAAGGGCATTGTGATTGTGATCGGGTGCGGTCACCAGACCATTCAACGGATTATAGAACGGGTTCAGGCTCTTTTTGATCAGCCCATTTACGCCATCATTGGCGGTCTCCATTTACCTTCAGGGGGAGGGCGTATGAAAATAGGCCCCATAGACATTCAGCCCATCGTGGGTTCCGACAGAGTCCCATGGAAGAGAATCAATGATCAGGACACCGAAGACGCCATTGCGGCCATACAAAAAGTGGATCCTGCCCTTATTGCTCTTTCACCCCATGATAGCTCGGATAGGAGCCTTGCCCGATTCCGGGAGGTGTTTAAGGACCGTTTCCAGGTGATTGAGGTGGGGAAGGTGATTGAGATTTGATGGTGGGATGGGGGTGGACGTGGTGGACCGGCAGTGGGGGGTTATTCTTTTTTGATAAGACTGATGTCAAAGGCTTTCCAGGTTTCGGTGCCGATGCTGGTGTATGAGCAGGTTTCCGGAACATAAAGAAAAGGGTTTACTTTGATGATGTCGGGCATGCCATCGGCATCGAGGGCTGATTCATCAACCCGGACATCCATGATCTCGCCTATGATCTGGGTATGAAGTCCGATCTCGTAGCTGTGAATGACATTACATTCCAAAATCATGGGGAACTCTTTGATAAAGGGCGCATTCACATGGTTGGCACGAATAGGTGTAAGACCTGTTTCGATAAATTTGTTATGGGATTTTCCTGACACCATGCCGAAATAATCTGCGGCTTTGGCCTGGCTTTTTGACGGGACATTGACAGTAAATGCTTTGGAATGCATGATGTTGCCATAGCTGTGGGTGGCTTTTCTTATGGAGATACCCAAACAGGCCGGGCTTGAGCAGCAGATTCCCCCCCAGGCGACGGTCATGACATTGGCCTTTCCATCCGCATCATAGCTTGCAACGCACCAGACAGGTGTCGGGAATATGAGAGCCTTGGGACCGAATGATTTTTTCATGGGGATTCCTCCTGGGACATTAAATAGGGTTTAATGGTATTGATGACATCAATAGCTCGCGAGTAGGCGATCAGATCTGTCGGCTGAGCGATTCCCAGCCAGGGGGATAGGGCTTCATCCCTTCTGCCTGTCAGAGGTTCCTGGCATATCCAACAGTGTTTCGCATCACGAATAAAATCATAGATATCCTTGTCAGGTTTTTCAAACGGGTTGTGGGGGATGATTATCGTTATGCGATCCTGGAACTCCTGATGGAGGAGAAGCCCGTGGATGATGTTTGAAATAACGGCAACACGGGTGCGTTGTTCTCCCAGGATGATGGACTCTGATGAACTTCCGGGAAGCGTTACGTTTCGGGTGGGGTTGTCACTCAGGTGATTATAAATGAGGAGTTTCCTCAAATCTTTATTGACGATATAGGGAATGACAATCCCAGGGGGAAGAATAAGCTTGCCCTGTCTGACGTTGTTGTCCCCGGCTCTATCCGGAATCCCCCAGTTGGACGCAGGGCGGATTCGTGAAACCCTGTTCCAGCCCAAAAGCATGTGATGGATAAAACGATGGGTAAAACCTTCCAGAAAAAACCAGGCGATTATGTCTTCGTTGTGCTTGCCCCAGAGTTCCTGTCTTGATCTGACAAGGAAAGCCATTGCTTTATTTTTCCACAGGCTCCGATGGGCACTATCATCCAATAAAGTCATGGCTAATAAAGGTCCATTAACGAGTTCCAACGGTCCAGTTCGGTTTTTGTGGGCAGACCACGTGCCTCCATGATGCTGATCATGGAGGGGTCATTAAACCTTAGAAAGGGGTTGGCCTTGAATTCATCCGCCAGAGACGTGACCACATGGGCTGGATCGTATTTCTCCATGTATCGGGCAATCTCAGGATTATCGTTTTCAATGGACCGGGCAAAGGCCATGGCTTCCTTGACATAGTCATGGCCCGCGTAAATCAGAGTTGCCGGGGGAAAGCTCATCAGAAAACGAATGGATGCCAGAAAAGATGCCATATCGCCCGAAAAACAGGTCCCAACGGTGCCGTTGAACAGGGTGTCGCCAGTGATAAGAATATTTCCGGTATGAAAGGTCAGGCAGTCTTCCATGTGCCCCGGTGTTTTATACACAAGGAGATCTTCCTGGTCCACTATGATCCGGGAATTATGTTTGAGACTTCGACAATCAATGAATTCGGCGTTAGTTTTGTGAACAAGGCTGTCATTGCCAAGAGTATGATCATAGTGGGTATGGGTATTGGTCACATACCGGATGGTTAAGTTATTTTTCCTGGTAAATGCAAGGATCTCATCAACGGCACCCGGATCAATGGCCACAGCGTACTCTTTGCCGTAAACCAGGTATGCAAAATTGTCTGAAGAGTATTTGAATTGTTTGATGTTCATAAGTCTCCTTAATCTATAATGCCAGAATTGGTTTTATTTGATGTCCGGTTCAATGAAACTCCACCTGATCTGGGGGAGCTGTTTCTTCAAGCTGGATTCCATCCGGTTGATGGTCTGACAGGCCGTATGGATATCAACCTTGCCTTTGATTTTGATTTTCCCGGCCAACATGACATAGGGACCGATTTGAATGGTGATGATATTGAAAATATCCTCAATCAGAGGGTCGGACTCGATGTGGTTGAGAATGGCCTTTTGGATATCCGGATCGGCTGATTTTCCGATGAGAAGATCCCTCATGCGGATTATCAGGAACAAGGATACGATCAGAAGTATTGCACCGATGCATATGGAGCCCATGGCATCATAGACAGGGTTGTTCAGCACATGGGAAAGAATGACAAAGATAAACGCTGTGACCAGGCCAAGGATCGCTGCGATATCTTCTCCAAGAACAACGATGAGTTCCGAACTGCGTGTGTGTTTTAGCCATGCAAAAAATCCTTTCCCCTTACGGATTTTATTGATTTCGGTTAAGGCACCAAGGAGACTGAATGATTCAAGCACAATGGAAAAACCCAGAACACCAATGGCCAACCATACTTTTTGGATCGGTTCGTGGACCTGGAGTTTGTGGATCCCTTCATAAATGGAAAAAAGCCCACCAATACTAAACAGAAGCACGGCCACAATGAAACTCCAGAAATACAGCTCATTACCATAGCCCAGGGGATGGTTTTTATCCGGGGGACGCTGGGCCCGTTTCATTCCGAAAAGTAGAAGCAGCTGGTTTGAGCAATCTGCAAAGGAATGGATCGCTTCGGCCAGCATGCTGCCGGACCGGGTCATTAGTGCAGCGATACTCTTGGCAATGGCAATCCCAAAATTTGCTGCCAAGGCATAGTAAACGGCTTTTGCAGAATCGTGACCAGACATGGACATACCCCCGAATGTGATGGTAAACACGTGTGTTCAGAGCATAATAAGTTACATGACTGTTGATTGATAATCAAGATATTAGGCGTCAAAACAGAAAAAATATGATTTTACTCTTCTGTGATCCAATGGTGATCATTGTTTGACATAAAGTCTTAAATCTAATATAATTTTAATATATTACATTCCTAATCGCGTTCCTCCTATGGTTTGTTCCTTTAGAATAACAGCAGCGTCGCAGGAGATACACATGCCTGATCATCTTTCCTTAAGTCTTTACGAGGTTGCAGATAAATTAAACATCGGTGAAACAACCCTCAATGTATGGCGTAATCGTTATAGGAAATGGCTTCCGACTTCGGTGGATGCCCAGGGCCGTCTTTACCCGGAAACCATTGTAGAGGTCTTCCGGTTTATTTCCAAATGCACCCATGCCGGAATGGACACCCAGGAAATAGAACGTGCCCTTGAGGCAAAAACAGTCAGGTCCGTATCGGATAGAGCCGGAGACCCACATCCTGAAGGTGTGGAGCAGACCCGGGTGATCATTGAGGCTTTAAAAGAATCCTTGGCTGGAATGTTTGGCCAGCAACAGCGTATTGCAGATGCCCAGGAACGGCGCGCCACGGCCGAGGAGAGAAAGGCTTACGCCATGGAAAGCCAGGCCGAGTCAGAACAGATCAAGGCCAATGCCTTGCGTGATATGGTCTCTTTGATTCAGGATCTTGCGGAAAAAGATTCGGTCAGCGCACTCATGGATAAAGTGAAACGCATGCCCGCCCCGTCTCCATCTGAACTAGAGGATTTTACCATGGACATGCCCTATGTCCCTGACCATCCGGACGATCTTCCTGAGCTGATTGATACCCAGGAGCCAGAGCTGATGGACGATTTTCTCGGAGACGTGGGAAAAGAGACTTTGGACACGGGTGAATTAGAGGCGGCCCCTGGGGTAGATACCTTGGTTTCACCACGTGCAAACGATGTGGACGACCTTTCATTGCTAATTGAAGATGAGGTTTTGGAAGAAGATGGCATTGATTTTGACGATTTATCGTTGCTTCTTGAGCCGGGTGATATTCAGGATAAAAAGGATATTGACGATCTGTCTCTGCTTATTGAAGAAGAGGGCGATGCTTCAGGAAAAGGAGGCCATGGGGCCGGCCTTAAAGATGTGGATGATCTGTCCAAACTGATCGACACGGATGATGGGCCAAAAGATCAGGTGCAGAGGGAATCCCAGCCAAGGTCCAAGGTGGATGAGTCTTATAAATCAAAGATTCTCAAACGTATCATCCGGATGAAACAGCAGGACAAACTCAGTATCGAAGAAACCACACGGCAGTTTAACGAGGAAGGTGTAAGAACCCTGTCGGGTAAAGGCAAATGGGACAGCAAAACCATCCAGGGTATTTATAAATACATCGATTCGGTCCAGGGATCATGACCACCCGATCTATTTGGCACCCGCCGCCTTTGCAAAACGGGTGTCCACAAATTTTTCCAGGTCGATTTTGTCTGTCAGTATCTTCATTTTATCAAACATATAATCCTGAATAATAGCCAAATCATTAATGATGGGTAATAGCTCATCGGTCACAATCCGCTCTTTGGGCTCGGTCAGGACCTGCTTGATGATGCCGGCGTCCTGGCCAAGAAAACGCCCTCCGATAATGGCTGCGGAATCAGGCTGGTCAGCCACGGCAAAGCCGGATCGTACCAGGCTGGTGGTGATTTCCTGGACAGCCTCGGGGTTTTTCTCAATAATTTCGCTTCTCATCACAAACACACAGCAGGGATGTTTGTTCCATATCTCATAGGACATGTAAAAGGGTTCGCCATGGCCACTGGCGATCACTTGGGTTCCAAAGGGCTCAGCCACGATGAAACCTGCAATTTCTCCCTCTTCATCAAACCGAATGGCATCGGGCATCTGAAAAGGCGCCACCACTTCGAGTATTACATCGGCTTTGGGATCAGAGCTGATTCCCGGGTTCAATCCTTTCTCTGAAAGCAGCTTATGGAAAAGCATGTTGTGAACCGACAGCTGATAGGGGATGAGAACGACTTTTCCTGCGAAATCTTCTATTTTCTGGATGTTTGCATTTTTATTTTTGACAAGAATACTGCCCGATTTATGGGTGAACAGGAGGAGCTTGATGTCGACGCCGGATTTAAAAATATCCATGGCCGTGGGAGCAAGGATAAAGGCTCCCTGGATGGCTCCTGTGGAAAGATCATCCGCCACCTCGTTCCAACCGTTCTTGAGAACCGGCTGAAGGGAACAGTGTTTGAAGGTTTCCATACCTTTTTTGAGTTTCAGGTCCGTGACACCCAGGATCAGATGGTCGGTAATTTTTAAATGACCAATTTTAATGACAGGTTTGTCAGCCATGGATGTCCTCCCGCTTTTTCATAAATTGTTGATACTGGATGGTCTGTCACGGTTGCCGTGCCCATAGTGCACACGTCGCGTGAATTATGTCTCGACTGAACCTCTTGTGGCTCGGAGTTTCTTTTTTTTTGGGAATCATCAAAATGGTTTTTTTAATAGAATCATCAGCAAAGATTCATGTGGGTCATTTGTGTTGTAAACACTATACATTTATCATAGATCAAAGGGCTCTGTCAAACACAGCGAATAGAATAATTAAATCAGGCAATCAAAGGGAGGTTTGGGTAAAAATAAATTGACAAGCCGGGGCCAAGCTGTTAGAAGTTTGTTTCTAAAAAACACAATGAAGTCTGTGTTTTGGGCTGCTAGCTCAGTTGGTAGAGCAACTGACTCTTAATCAGTAGGTCCTGGGTTCGAAACCCCGGCAGCCCACCATGAATATATAAGGCTCTCAAGCATTTACGGCTTGGGGGCCTTTTTTTTGATAGGTAGGCAACCCCCGCAAGATCCCCCGGATGAAGGGATAAATACAGGGAATTTGCAGGGAGTGTTTTAACCATTTCAAGACTTGAGATTGAAAATCGAAAGGGCGAACCCAGGGAAGAGATACGGGGCGACATCTCCCAATCCTATTTTTCACGATTGTGTGACCCTGGACCGGGAAAATAATGGACGCAGGATCCAGAATGCTGATTTGTCGTTATTTAATCAGATAAATCAGCCAAATATGTGAATCATCTGTCTTTATCGGGTGGATTGGAGAATTTATTCTCACACGGGGCCTGAAAAAAGGCCCCTGAGAAATGGATTGAGATTGACTGAAGGCTGTTATTTCTCGTTGACCTTGTTTCTCAAAATGGTGGAACTCTTGAAGGTGACAACCCGCCGTTTATCGAGCATCAAGTCCGCGCCTGTGGCAGGATTCCGCCCTTTTCGAGCGGCCTTGTCCTTGACGCACAATTTCCCGAATCCGGAGATAAGCACATCATCGCCTTCTTCAAGGGAATCTTTGATGATTTCAAGGACGGTTTCAACGGTCTCTGAGGACTTTACTTTGGAATATCCCAGACGCTCGGTAATGGTATCGACAATGTCAGCTTTTGTAAGTGTCATAATTATCTTTCGTGCTTTTCAGTGATTGTTTAAATGGATTAATTAACAGGATAAATACTGGTAACCGAACGCTGTGTCAAGAACTTATAAACAGATTTTTCATTTTATCTTTAAAAAGGATCATCTTTAATAAAAATCCGCTTATTCTCATCCATTCGATCTGTTAGCCAAAAAGACTTTAAAAGATTCATGGGGCATTGGTTCTCGTAAATATCTTTCGATAAGAAGGTTTAATGGCCATATATATATTATCCTTGAACAGACGGAATCGAGATAGTGGTGGATTGGTAGTTCGACTCCAGGCTACTATCAGCCCTAATAACATGAGACGGTAGGAGCATTAGTGGTTTATGAAGCTCAGGAGGTGGAGTCTCTTGGAATTTATTGTCTGAGTAGTCTCCTGTGATTATGATATTCTGATTAGCTGCAAAAACATGACTGGTGTTGATAGATAGGGCCGGGTCTACGGCACTGACATTCCCCGGACCCTTGGGACTCGTCTTGACCATGGAGAGGGTTTTCTCAACATCCGGATCCGTGTTGCAGGTGTCAGGAAGATTCAGGTCGCAAATTCCTTGCTCTGCAATGAGCTTATCCAGCTGGTCTTCGGAAAGGGCTGTCATGTCAGCTGAACAGATGTGCGCGCAACAAGCAGGCCCATAAATGCCTTAAGCAACGTATTCATGCTGCGGCTCACCATGTGTGACTTGAAATATGTTGCCATTTTATAATACCGTTAATTGACAGCCTTAGCAGCCTACCGGAAAACTGCTGGTTTATAGTAACATTATTGATAATAAATTCATGGCGCGCCCGGCTGGATTCGAACCAGCGATCTTCGGCTCCGGAGGCCGACGCCTTATCCACTGGGCCACGGGCGCATCATGCATGCATCATCAACCAATGTGAGATGAATTGTTGTATTTCTAAACGTTAAAGTCACTTTATATCAAGTCTTTTTTTAATTCAACCCAATTCATGCTGTTTTGTCTCAGAGGCTCAGGGACAAGGAACCAGGCCAAGTCAATCGGATCATTGACAAAAAATACAAGCACGGTAGAATTGTTGAACATTTATTTTTAAGAAAGTTCGTTTCCTTAAAACAGGAGAAAAAAATATGGCACACTATGTCCCGACACGCGACGATGCATTTTCTTTGCTCAAAGAATTCAATACAAGTGAGTCCCTTATCAACCACGCCCTTGCCGTTGAGGCAACCATGAAGTATCTGGCCCGTAAACAGGGGGAGGATGAGACCATGTGGGGCATCATTGGTCTGATCCATGACCTGGATTACGAGAAATTTCCTGGGGATCACTGCTCTAAAACCGAAGAGCTTCTCCGTGAAAGGAACTGGCCTTCGGATTACATCCGTGCGGTGGTCTCCCATGGATGGGGAATCTGCTCCCATGTGGAGCCCCTGACTGTGCTTGAGAAAACCCTTTATGCCATTGATGAGTTGACTGGACTGGTCAATGCCTGCGCCTTGGTTCGCCCCTCAAAAAGTGTCATGGACCTGACTCCCAAGTCCGTTCGAAAGAAATGGAACCAGAAAGGATTTGCAGCAGGGGCAAATCGGAGCGTGATTGAAAAGGGGGCCCTTATGCTGGGGGTGGATATCAACGATCTGGTTCAGGACGTGATCATGGGCATGCGTGAGGTGGCTGGTGAGATCGGACTTGGGTAAGAGCCTTTTATTAACCTCTCGCTCGCCAGGGCACCCCGTGCCCATACGATGTACGAGCGTTTTTGACCAATCGATTGAGCAGGATCAGGTTATAATTTAATTAATAGCATATAATAATTCTCATAGGTCTCATACGTCCTATGACTCCCATGGATCCCATGAGACCTATAGGACCCATGGGACTTATGCCATTTTATTTTCGGAATGTGTTTGGGTATTGTTTCAGGCCCCCCCCCCGTTGAAAGAATATCAATCCACAAAGGGAATGCTAAGACATGAATTTTTGTCGTAGCTGAAGGTCAGTTCAAAATCCGTGTCCGGTGCTTTGCCGTAGTTCGGGTCTTCGGTATCAATGGCAAGGGCGATGCGTTGACCTGCTTTTACGGTGAGGCAGGTGGTGACGAAATTGAATTCAATGCTGATTTTTTCTCCGGCTGAGGCATTGGGCATAAATTTTCCGTTACCGAGAATGGTCAGGGGGGCATGGGTGAAAAGGGTCCCCACATTGTTTTCGTCCAGGGTGTAAAGATGGGCCACAAGCTGGAACGAATCGGTGGTGGGGGTGATGTTCAGTTTGACATGGGGCGTGCCGATGATGGTGCGATCCTCTGTGAACACCTCCGTCTCGTAAATAATCGATTTCCCTTTATTCGTCCGTGGGAACCAGGTCGTCACATGCATATTCGTGTCTGCCTCAAGCATTCCGCTCACCATGGGGATACCCGAAGATATGCCTGACAGACTTCCTGTTCGGATGGTGTCTGTTTTGCTGCTGGTCTGGCTGGATGAATCAAGCTTTCCGTAAAGTCTGTACCAGGGCCTGTAACCCAGGTAGTATTTTTCCGGGGTGATGGTGTTGACATTGACTTTGGGGTCATATAGCCCATCCAGATAGTCGATGTTGATGTCCTTGATATAGATGTGATCCACAAAGTACCGATCGTCTGTGCGCTTATTATCAATGCTCATCTTTTTCAGGTCCATGATGCCGGTGTCCACATGCTTCATATGTTCATCAAACCAGGCATGGACCTTGTTCCAGATTTCATTTTCAAGACCCATGGTTCCCATGGCTTCAGCGCCGGCGTGTATACCGCGGTTCAGATCAAGCCGTTTTTTGTCTGTTTTAAGGGAGTAGAAAAAACGAAGGATCTGATTGGGGGGGAACATCTCATCCTGGAGGTTGTTGCTCAGGCATATGGCGATATCCCGTTTTTCTCCGTTCAGTTCATTGTATTCATCGATATAATCTATGGGTGAACGCTCCAGTGCCCAGTTGATTACGTAATCGTAATAGGTGTCATGGTCGTGGGTGAAAAGGGCATCCGTGAGTTCAATGATTTCTGGGTCGAGATTGCCCACCATTCCCCCGACTTCCACGAGGATCATTTTGTGCCAGACGGCCTTGGTGGTTTGATTCAAGTATAGGGCTCCACCAAGATCTCCCCAAGGGACCATGCACATCACAGCCTTGATCCGGGTATCATGGGCCGCTCCCAGAAGGGAAAGGCCTCCGCCCAGTGAAATACCGCACATGCCGATATTGGCGTTGGCATCGTCAATGACCCTGCCAGAGCTGTCTGTGGCCACACCTTCCACGGGATAGTAATCAATGAGCCAGTCGATGATGGCTTTGATATCGGCCATGTCATCGGGGCCTCCCACATTGACAAGGCCTTCTGACAGACCCCATCCCCTGGCACTGTATCCCAGGACAATGTAACCTTTCTTGCATAATTTGGCCCCTTGCATGACATATTCATGTTCTTCCATGATCCAACTGTTGGGCATGATGATAACCGGAAATCGCTCGTTGGGTTCTATGGGTTTGGGCACAAATATATTTGAAAAGATTTTCACGCCATCATGGGATTCGATGATGACATCATCCCGCCAGGTTGTTTCATAGAGTTCCTCAGCGTAATTATAGCCGGGTTCTTCGGGCTGGGCTCCCATGGTAAACCCTGATGGGACAATAAACAGCATTAAGAACAGGGTCATGAACAGAGAATTTTGGCGCTTCATGGAAAAATCTCCTTAAATTTAATTGCTTGTCAAATTCGGAAAAGCGAACGTATTTTCCATGGAGGAGGATAGGCAGACGGAATAGCACCTGTCCCTGGAAATGTCCTCTTTAACCTTTGGTGTGGTGTATGAAATTTTTGTTTTGGTATAAGACCGTGGGCCACAACCGATAACATTGTTATTGTTAATTGAACGTACAATAAGGATATAAACAATGTCAAACGTTAGATTGGCTTTGTTTAACGAAAGTGAAAAAAATAATCGGTCAAATAAAGATCATCGTTTTTTGGCTGGGAGACGAATGGATAATAAACTGAAAATTCAGTTGATTATGAATGCGCCAGGCTCCTGGCGCACCCCTTTGTTATTGTCTTAGAATTGGTATGTTACCCATGGATCCGAGTATCGGCCGTAAAGGCTGGACAGGGAAAGGTTGGTTAGGTCAAACAGGGACACCGATGACTCCACGGGCTGGTCCGGGTCCTCTCCATAGTAACCATAATTGGGCGGATGAAGAAAATCAATGATCGCCCGGCCCATGTCGGGGTCCATATGGCCATAGGACAGGAGGCAGAGCTCCAATAGAATGTCGTAGCGCCAGGTTGAATCCGGGATGGCATCCGTGACCGTGTAATACATGGCTGGGGTCAGGTAGTGATTGGTGGTGACAATGAGATCCGGTTTTGTCTCACCCTGGGACGGTGTGCCCATCCATGATGACCAGTAGGGCTGTTTGTAATCATCATAACGGACCCGGTTCATGGAGGCTGAAACCTCCACCGTGGCACTACCCTGTTCAGCCCCTTGTCCATCGGCAATGGGAAAAAGCCAGGATACCCCGATCTCTTTTGAGGTTAGGATGGATATCCCCTGGCTGAGTTCATCGGCATACTGGAGCACATATCGGTTAAGAAGCAACCCCCCCATGCCGATTTTTCCGATCTTGCAGTCAAAGGCCGGGACCATGTCAATGCCGATGCCGATGCCTTTCTCGTTCATACCTGCGGCGGTGCCCACAAACGAAGGGGCCATGACGCTGACAAAACGGTTGCCCGTATCCGGGACACACTCAATGAGAAGGCCATATTTATAATAGGTCCCATTGGGAAACATGAAATCCCTGCCCATGAGGGTGCGTCCGTCTGCCGTTGCATCGCCTGTGGCTACAAAGGCATTGCAGGCATGGGGTACGGGAACGAGCATCGATTCACTGGCAAAAGGAAGGAAGGGCGCAATGATGGGGTAGCCGATGCCCAAAATGGCATCAAAGGCCATGTTGTTCATCATAACGCTTTTAAAGGCCACAGGATAACCGGCATCATTGGCACCATCCACGATGCCTTGAACTTCATCCAAGAATTCATCGGGAATTTCACCATTTTTAATGGATTTATCAACAGCCACATACAGTAGATCAACAAGAAAATTCACACCTTTTTCACCGCCCACCTGGGCAAGTAACTGCTCAGGGCTCATATCCAGTTTTGCCATGTGTATAATAAGGCCGCACCAGAATTCATAGGATGCCATCCGGGAAACCTCTTCGGCGCATAAATACCCATGTTGATAGCCCATTTCATAGGGTGCCCCTTCAACATGAAGCAGCTTTTTCCCTTCATTGCTCACGCCCAGATAGCCTTTGCCGTCCGGAGCATAGGTGATATCCGTCAAGGCATTCAAACTTGAAAAGCTGTATTCATGGACTTGAGGGTCCACCCAGTCGTATTCCTCGCAGGCAGTTATGCATAATAAGAGGAGGGCAAAGGTAAAAACAACGAAAAAGCGCATTGGTTGCATGGCAATTCTCCTTTCCGGTAAGGTGTAATATAATCGGGGTGCCATCCATGATTAAGGCATCGGGGCTCACGTGTGATGGCTAAGGTGAACAATGTTAACATTATTTACCTCATGTATAACAATGAGCGCAATAGAAAATAATTATTTTTAAACGGAGGATCTTCATGGGACCTATACGTCTCATAAGTCGTATAGGTCCTATAACAAGATGGATTGGGGTTCGGATGTCGCAGGAGAGTACGCACGGACATCACCCGGACTAATATATGGCTGTCAAGACACTGCCATACTGGCCGTATTCCTTGACAAAGTCATAGGGCAGGTACACATAGCCACCGTCGCCCCAGCAGTTGCTCCAGGAATTTTTAACGATCAGGTAGCCTCCGCCCGATCCAGCCGGCGCATCGGGAAGGATCGTCGCAAGGTCCTCATTGTCAATGTAGCTGACCACATGCATGATGTGGTTCCCCCGGTTGGAGGACTTTATCTCTGAGCCGGGGGGGCCGTCCACGTCTCCGGCAACATATTGGACAAAACCGTCAAAGCGTGCCGCGTCAAACTGGGCCAGAACTGGGACTTGAATCAGGACCGGATCTCCCAGGGCAAGATAGATAAGGACACGGACAAGCGAGGTTTCAGGCTGGTTGAAATCCCAGATCACATGGCCGCTTTTCAGGCGATAACCATAGTGGTTGGGGTTTTTTTCCGGGACGTAATAGCCGCATTCTTCACCCGATGAATTGCAGCCGTATTCGCTCTGATGGGCTGTGTCGGAACAGGTTTCAACATAGGAAACACAGGAATTGGAAAATCCGCCTCCGTCCAAATTTATCCGGTTAAGGGACGGGTTGTAATTCCATTGGTCTTCGAAGGGAATCAGATACCCTTCATTGATGGCATAATCCAGGGCATTGGAAATATAGTAACCATCTACAAAATCACTGCGTACCCATCTTAAGCACATCTGGTTGTACAGGGCCTGCTCGGAAAGGTTGACTTTGATTTCAAAGTTGCGTTTAACCCAGTATTCTGTGGCTGAAACAACGGAAAAGGCACAGCATGTTCCCCGTGTGGGGCCCTGGTCCTTGACACAACTCAAGGCATCTTTATGGTTCCATGTGTGGTTTGAGAATATGCCCCCTGCCTGGAATCCGCAGGCCGGATCACATCCTGACCGGTCGCTGTCCGCATCGGTTCCCGTGTCCTGGCTGCAGTCGATAATGGGGGAGGGCGTAAATGGAACCGCTGCAATGGCATCGATAATTGTGTCCATATATTCAATGAAGCCTCTGTTCCAGGTATCAATCTGTTCCACTGAATAGTCCCCGGGATTTGATTCCACGAGGCTGGGGTCCACAAGTCCCAAGGTTCCCCGGATATCCGGCGATGTGATGGTATTGTAAAGCCGTTTGTAAATATTCAGCTGGTTGTCCCAGGTGGGAAAAACCCGAAGGCCCTCAGCCATGGCATGGATGGAATTCTTTCGGCCCAGGGTGATCACCTGGCGTGTTCGATCGTCATTGAGGGTGATGGTGTGAAGAATATTCCCGTCAGGGAGAAGGCTGACCGTTGTGTCCGTTGTGTCGGGGTCCCATGAACTGGCATGGGTCAGGAAAAAATCTGAAAGAGTGGTTTCATCCTCTTCCAGTTGAGCCGCAATGGCCTGTTCCTGATCGGACTGATCATGGTCTGTGACAAGGGCAAGATCAGGGATGTTTGATGGAGTTCCTGAGTTGGAACTGCATCCGATAAGGGCTAAGAATACCATAGAGAACAAAAGAGTTGAAAAAAAATTACCCCATTTACGCATGCCATCCTCCTGACTTCATGTGAATGCTCAATCCCAGTACACGTGATCCAACCTGCTGGGTTTATATTAATATACAGACAAAATGAGTGTGTTGCGATGGCCCAAGTTTACTGATTTGCATAAAAAAATCAAGATCAATTGTCATTGAGATTAAATGAAATGGGACTCCATGGGTTTCATGGGCCATATGATTGGGAGGTCAAGCGAGCTGCGTTCACAATAAAGTGGTTTCGATTCCGTGTTGCCATGGAAGGTAAAGGCTGTTAAAATTGACAGAATATTCGTAAAATGAAATCTGCACACAAAAACCACCCGTTGAGGAATAATAACCATGCTCACACTGACATCCCGAAATCCATTGAAGTCCAAAGCAGAAATGTTGGTCATTCTGGTCTGCGACACAAAACCCCTCTATGAAAACAAAGCGTTGGCCGACCTTGTAAAGAAGGCCTTTTCATTTAAAGAATTCACTGGAAAAGCCGGTGAGGAACTTGTTTTTGCAGATCCGCCCGACGCCAATTCGCGGAGAATTGTTTTCAGGGGGTTGGGGACACTGGGCAAGGTCCGTCCGGAAAACCTTCGAAGAGCAGCCGGGGCCATGGTGAAAAAAGCTGTGGAATGGAATATTGGAAATATGACGTTTGCGGTTCCCGATGCCAGAATCCTCAAAATGGACGTTGCCATCCTTTTGACCGCCATGATCGAGGGGGCGCGACTTGCTAACTATGTGTTTGAAACTTACCTGGAAAAGAAAAAGAAGAAAAAGGTCGAGCGTATTTATCTGGCAACAGAAAGAGAGCTTGTAAAGGACCATGGTGATCTTGTTGAGAGGGTCAATCGGATTTGCGATGCATGTCTTCTTGCAAGAACCTGGGTGTCCATGCCCGCCAATGACAAAACCCCCATGGTGTTTGCCGGTATATTGAAGAATCTTTTTGCTGAAACGACCGTTACCTGCCGGATTTATCCTGAAGAAGACCTTTTGGCCATGAAGTTCGGAGCCATGCTGTCGGTGGCCAAAGGCAGTCTCAATAAACCTGCGTTGGTTGTTATGGACCACAATCCCAAAAATCTTAAAGACAAGGGAAAAACAGTTGTTCTCGTGGGAAAAGGTGTAACATTCGATTCTGGAGGTCTGGATCTCAAGACAGCCGAAGGCATGGTCACCATGAAAATGGATATGGCAGGTGCTGCCGCTGTGGCAGCCGCTGTTTATGCACTGTCCGGACTTGTTCAAGATACGCGCATTGTGGGCATCGCATCCCTGGTGGAAAATATGCCATCCGGAGATGCGTTGAGGCCCGGCGATATAGTCCGAAGTTACAGTGGAAAGAGTATTGAAATCGGAAACACCGATGCCGAAGGACGTCTGATTCTTGCCGATGCCCTGTCATGGGCCGCTGACACCTTTCAGCCGGATTTGATGATTGATCTGGCAACATTGACCGGGGCCTGTATGGTGGCCCTGGGAGACAAGATTGCGGGCCTTTTTACCAAAGACCTTGCCCTGGCCAGAGCCATGCAGATTTCCGGAGAAAAAAGTGGTGATGAATGCTGGCCCATGCCCATGCCTGAAGACTACAAGGATCTTTTGAAAAGTGATTTTGCAGATATAAGAAACATGTCCAGCGGGAAATGGGGGGGGGCCATTACAGCGGCCCTGTTTTTGTCTGAATTTGTCCGTGAAACACGCTGGGCCCATCTGGATATTGCAGGGCCGGCTTATTCGGCCAAAGGCTCGGATATTTGCCCGCCCGGTGGAACCGGTTTTGGTGTCCGGCTGCTCTGTGAACTGATCAGCGGGAAAACATCCCTCGCGCTGTCTTGAGACATGATCAGGGCCGTGTTGATTTTTGTTTTTCCTGAAATAGGAGACAGGGTTTTCCTGAATTTTTTAAAACAGTCAGGGACGGCATTTCTTTCCCTTTAAAGCCCATGGCCCGGCACCCATAAGGATGCATGGGATCCCAGGTAACATAAAAAAAAGTACATTTGCGGCAATTGATCGTGTTTACGGATTTCATGGTCTGCATAAAATGAATGTTATGGTTGACCGACCTTATTTTGTCGATGATGAATGTTCCAAATAAATGAAATAGTACCTCATGACACGTACCTTGAGCAAGAAAGAAGTCCTATGATTCGGAAAATTATTACCCGAAACAAAATGAAGTTTCTCGAATATAATGATCTAAGAAAGCAGATGTTTTCCGAATGCTCTCCCAAAGACAGTGAGATGATTTTGTATCTTCTTCCCTGGTTATTAAGTGTGAATCATCAGGATTGCCCAGGGTATCTTCCGGATCTTGATATCCCATTCAGGGTGCATAATGTGGCAACTGAAAAAGAGATCCGGCAGCGAGAAAAGACGTTCAAGGATATGTTCGGGATCCATGAAAAGGGGTCATTACTGAAACTTAAACCCGTATTTTCAATGATTCAAGGTCTTTATACTATTGGAAGTATCGGAACCATCAGCCAGACACCGGAATCGGACTGTGATATATGGGTCTGTTTTGACGGTGATGAGCTTGATGCTAATCAGATCAGGAGTCTGCATCAGAAACTTTATTTGATCAAAGAATGGCTTAATCAGAATTGTAAGATTCCGGTTTATTTTTTTGTTTCCGATATCCGGGACATCCGTGAGTGTCGATTTGGTTCCGTGGATGATGAAAGTTCGGGCAGCACCCAGACCCATGTTCTCAAAGAAGAATTCTACAGGACCTGCGTTCTGATCTGTGGAAAAATTCCTTTATGGTGGGTCTGCTATGATAGCCGGGTCCTTTTGACCTACGACCGGGTTCTCAATGAAATTCGTAAAATTCCCTATGGTGACGATGACCTTCTTGACCTTGGAAATCTTGAGAATGTCGAAGAACATGAGTATTTTGGTGCGGCCTTGTGGCAGTTTCACAAAGCTCTTGAACGGCCTCTTAAATCGATCATCAAGATGATGCTTTTGAAAATGCAGCTGGATGCCTCAAGCGAAGAGTTGGTCTGCCATAAATTCAGGCAGCACATCATGATTAAGAACTTGGACAATATGATTCATGATCCCAGTGTGTTTTCCATGTTTTTTGTTATGAATTATTATCAAGGGAAAAGTGATTCCGATACCATTACCTTTATCAAGGAATGTTTTTATCTGAGGTGTGGAATCAAGCCTTACAGTAAAAAAAACCATTTTAAAAAAAAGCTTTCTGATATTTTTTTCAGCCAGTTTGATATCGATAAGGATGTCCGAGGAAAACTGGACCGGTTTTCCAAATGGGATCTGGAGACACAGATCCTTTTCGGCAAACGGCTGTTTAAGCTTCTTCTTCAGATTTACAGGGATATATCCAAGTCCCATTCGGGTGTGGCATCAAAGATAGATAGAGAAGACTTGACGGTGATCGGCCGGAAAATTCAGGCTTTTTACGAGGTCAAAGAACATAAGGTGGCTATACTTCCCAAACCCATGGGAATTCTAAATGTCCCGGGTTTAATCTTTCAACTCAATGTCGGAAAGTGGTATGTCTACCCGGGGAATACCAGCAGCGGCCATATTGTGTCTGATATGGACATTCTTTTTGCCATCGCATTTATAGTTCAAAACGACTTATTCGAAACAGGCCGTTCTCATATGATACCGAATAGCTCCAGTGTTTCCCTTCCTGAAATCGAAAATCTTTCCATTAAAATCAGAGAGTTTATTCATCAGCACCATACGGTAATCCGGGGAGATTATCTGAAGAAAGCCAGTATTTCCAAAATGCTTGTGGTGATCAGTTTTGAAGAGGAACCCTGGGAAAAGTCCACCAGCAATATCGGGCTGATCTATAAAAACAGCTGGGGTGAAATTTTTGTAAGACGGTTCTACACGGAAAAACGATTGAGGACCTTTCTGGATGAGTGCGGTTGTCGGGAAGGCCAGGTCCTTGCCGACTATTATCTCCAGAAAAAATGTATCAATTATTCAATGCTTCTGGATCGCGTCAAAAAGATTATCGAAGGGTAATCATTTACTTGTTCACGGTGAGCATGACCCATTTGCGTGTCGGGGCGAAGCCTTGGCGAAGACCGATCCAGATTTTTAAAATCTTGCAACCGGAGGCATGCTTTTCTTCGTGCCCTTCAGTGAGCTACGCGAACGGGTGGTTTAAAAAAAGAAAAAAAAGTTTACCATGAAGAGCATGAAGTTCATGAAGAAAAGAAAACATCTCCACCCTAAACTTCATGTCCTTCATGACCTTCATGGTGAATAAAAAAAAATTTAAGTTTCCAGGCTTTGCCTGGAAACGAAATAAAAAAACGGTTTAACCACGAAGGACACGAAGAGCACAGCGCGGCAAAGCCACAACCAAAAAGCAGGCCTCTCACAGAGGCACAAAGACACAGAGGTTTATGTGACAACGGTAAAGCAAAACGTTTTTCTCTGTGCCTCCGTGTCTCTGTGAGATAACAAAAACAGCATCCCCATGGGGGATGCGCACTAAGGGCCAAAAAGCAAAAAGCCTGGTCTCTCACGGAGGCACAAAGATCACAGAGAAGGGCTAAAGGCTTGGGAATAATAGTTTTTTCTTTGTGACCTTTGTGCCTTTGTGAGAAAAATTTATGAGCATCCCCCCAAGGGGGATGTGAACAGTTTGATGTCTATCCATAAATGTTGTTCTATAAGTATAAGATCATGAAATAACAAATAAAATTTAGGTATTGCAAACAACTTCCAGCAAAAAAAACTAAATTTTACGAGATAGTAGCACGAAGAAGGGCAAAAGATTATCCCTGCCGGGGGCCAACCTTTTAAAAAGGTTGCCAAACATGCATTTTGGGATGATTCAAAAGTCCGCTGTCGAGATGCAAGCACGGGCACGAAGCATCGTGCCCTTAAGTGACCATAGCAAATGGGTGTTAAAAAATTAAATTGCTTTTCTTCATGTGTTTCATGGTGAAAATACACCTGAGAATATATACCGATATCCATTAGAGTTAAACTCAAAAAAAAAGGCCTTGGGAAATTACCAAGGCCTTTTCATATGAATGGTGCCGAAGGGGCGACTTGATTAATCGGGTCGTCTTCCACACGTAAATACAAGGACTTACAAACGAACACACCTGCCATACTTCGAAAGATTGTGTAAAGATCTTGTTCCTATTTGGAAGGGTTATTGTCAAGGTTTTTCGTCACTAGGTAGAACGATTGGTACATTAAATCTTATACGACTAATTGAAGAGTCCTCCGAACCTGATTTTCCTGCACTACCTAACGAGAAAGCACCAGCGACAATAGCAAATCCACCTTTAACCTCTGCTTCATCTTTGACTGTCAACGCAACATCGTATTTAACAACTTGAGCGACCTTACCATCACGAGTCCTATGCGCACTATCATCTTTGAATGTATTATTTGTTGCCAAAAGAGGGTTAATTATTACCCCTTTAGATCGACACTGTGTTTGAGCATCGATAATCCCATCGACTATCTGAACAATAGTTCCTGACACAAAGTCCTTTAGATCCATAGTGCCTCCTTTTTAGTTGAAGTACATGCCTCCCAATGTCACCACTTATGATCCCATCCAACAACAACATCATTATCTAAGGTGATGCGTAAGCCGAACCGATTACCGCTCTTGTGATTGTATTTCCAGATTTCCTTCTTCTTTGTCATTAAGAATTTTTCGTCTATGTCTTGAGGCTTACCAAGTGAATCAAGCAACTGTTCTGATGTTTGCCCAACCCAAATATCCCTTTTCATCAGTTTACTAACAAGAGAATCGTCCTGGTATTTATCCATTAGAGAGTCTTTTTTGATCATCCATATAACAGCTCTATACAAAACTACTATGCCAGCAATTATAGATAGCCTGCCTATAAGCCCCCACAATCGATCTGTTTCAACTGCTTTTGAAATAAAATAGATTGGCAATCCGATTATTATAGCCCATGTGATTAGGTAAGCTTCTGCTTTGGATCTTCTCACGGCCCTCTCCTAATAAATAACCATCAGTAATATCTCTATTGAGTTGGACATACATCTTACCACCTGTAAACAATTCATGGGATTTCTTCAAGAACTTTTTACCAGTAGTATACCCCACAATTTAAATAGAGTATACAATGTGATACTGGCTTAACCTTTGACAAAACCACCAGAAAAAATATGGAAAGTAATATGAAGACACAACAAGAGACTCCCAGATATAATCCCTGATAATGCCTTGAATATGGTCACGGGTTAATTGATTCATAATGGTGGTCCCTTTGTCTTTTCTGATATTCCTGAATAGCTTTTGTAAACGACCAACGATGTGATGTGAACGTTCTTTTGCCAGACTTAGACTTCTGGTCTTTAGACTCCGTCGAATCTCACTTAACCCGATATGGGGCCTTAGATTAAGGGGTACTATCAAACGGAAACAATAAGGTGATGGTGTGTGAATGAGGTAGGTTGAAGCCATGGGGTAGACCGCCTTGGTGATTGTGTATCAACTTTGTGTAAAAGGCAGATCTGGGGGATGTAACTGTCTGATAAAATAGAAAACCCCCGCGTTTGCAGGGGTCTTCATATGTATGGTGCCGAAGGGGAGACTTGAACTCCCACGGGTCGCCCCACACGGCCCTCAACCGTGCGCGTCTACCAATTCCGCCACTTCGGCATTTAAGCTTTTTACTCTGCGGATTCAGGGAGAGTCGGCTCCGATCCGGCAGGCGTTTCAACAGGTGCCGCATCAGGAATGGTTGCCCCGGGAACGGTTTGTTCCACGACGGGCGTGACATCATCCATCAGTGACTCTGTTGTTCGATGGCCTGAATGATAGGCCAGAAAAAGAGATGTCAGCATAAAGAGGATCGCAATCCCCGTAGTGATTTTGCTGAGCAGGGTCGTTGTTCCACTGGAACCGAACAATGCCTGACTTCCGGCTCCTCCCATGGAGGCTCCGATGTCAGCTCCTTTTCCTGTCTGGAGAAGAACAATCATGACCAGAGCCAGACAAGCGAATATATGAAATACTGTCGTTAAAACGATTATAAATGTCATAGTTAATGCCGTTTATTTAAAACGAATAATTTTGTTGAAGGTTTCTGCATCAAGACTGGCGCCTCCCACAAGAGCACCGTCAACATCTTCAAGCATCATAAGCTCAGAGATATTTGCAGGTTTAACGCTTCCTCCATAAATAATTCTGATGGATTTAGCAAATTCAATCCCATAAACATCGCCAATCAAAGAACGAAGAAATAAATGAACATCCTGAACTTGATCGGGTGTGGCTGTTTTACCGGTCCCGATGGCCCAGACAGGTTCATAAGCCAGAACAAGTGCCTTCAGTTCATCAGAACCGAGTCCTTTTAACCCGTCTTTGACCTGTTTGTCAAGGATATTCATCGTTTTATCTTGTTCTCTTTCAATTTCAGTTTCTCCGATACAGAAAACCGGTACAAGGTGGTTGGACACAGCACACGCGATCCGCTTGTTGACTGTTTCGTCACATTCACCAAAAAACTGCCTTCGTTCGGAATGCCCGATAATCACATGGCTGCACCCGCAGGAATGGAGCATATCGGCAGAGATTTCTCCTGTAAATGCACCTTCTTTTTCCCAATGGAGATTCTGGGCACCCAGAGCAATGGCTGAGCTCTTGAGAACCTGGGATACAGGGAAAAGTGATGTGAATGATGGGGCGATCATAATGTCCGTATGATCAGCGCCAGAGGCCAAGCCAGCAAGAAGCCGTGCTGTATCAACAGCGTCCTGGCATGATTTGAACATTTTCCAGTTACCGGCGATCAAGGGTCTTCTTTTTGCCATAGTCATTCCTTAAATGGGGGGGGAAATCAGCCCCTTTTGTCCCGGGTTTATATAAAAAAACCAGGGTTTTTACGTTAAAGCTGGGAGCCGATGAGGGCTGCCAGATCCACCATGCGTGAGGAATATCCCACCTCGTTGTCGTACCAGGACATGACTTTGACCATGTTACCGATCACATCGGTGCACATGGCGTCCACAATGGAAGACAGGGGGGATCCGTTAAAGTCACTGGATACCAGGGGCAGAGTCGAATAACCCAGGATGCCTTTGAGCGGGCCTTCGGATGCAGCTTTGAGGGCGTCGTTGACATCTGCAACAGTCAATCCCGATTTTTCAACCGTGACCACCAGATCCACAATGGATACGTTGGGTGTGGGGACTCGTAAAGAAAGGCCGTTTAGTTTTCCTTTCAATTCAGGAAGAACAAGGGCAACGGCTTTTGCTGCGCCTGTGGTGGTTGGAATCATGGAAAGACCAGCCGCCCTGGCTCGACGAAGGTCTTTATGGGGCGCGTCAAGGATTCGCTGATCACCGGTGTAGGAATGGATCGTGGTCATCAGGCCGCTGACAATACCGAAATTCTCGTGCATGACTTTGGCAATGGGGGCAAGACAATTGGTCGTGCAGGACGCGTTTGAAATGATCGCGTGTTTTTTGGGATCATACATATCCTGATTGACACCCAGAACAATTGTGATATCCGGATTTGTCGCCGGTGCTGAAATAATAACTTTTTTTGCGCCAGCTGCAAGATGCTTGGATGCGTTGTCACGGTCCCTGAACAGGCCTGTGCATTCGGCTGCAATGTCAACGCCTTCTTTTGCCCAGGGTAGTGCAGAAGGGTCCTTGATGGCGCTCACGGCAATGCTTTTTCCATCCACTTCAATGGAATTCTCTCCGGCTTCAACTTTGTGGGGGAATCGGCCATGAACAGAATCATAGGAAAGAAGGTGAGCGATGGTTTTTGTATCCGTAAGATCATTGATGGCCACCACTTCAACGTCAGGGTGCTGAAGAGCGGCCCTGAATACAACACGTCCAATACGTCCAAAACCGTTAATACCCAATTTTACAGTCATTTCTGCCTCCAGATCATCGTGTATATAAAAAATTAAACATGGTCCTGAAAAAAGAGAATCACCTTGGTCCGAACATAGACCCTGTCCATGGCCAGGTCATGTGGCTCAATCAATTTTCCGGATTTTCCAATGAATTATTTAAAACGAAAAGGGTCATTCTGTATTGCTTTGTTACAGTAAAAAGGTCAGAGCAATCCCTTTTAGAAAAAATATATCTTGACACTTTTAAAGCAAAGGGAATGTTCTTGTCAAGAAGAACACTTTAAATTCCTTCTGCTTGAAACATCAACGAAATATCCGGGATATATCCTACCAAAAGAAAAGTGGCCGTATGATGCCTGAAACACAGGTGTTTTTCATCAGGTCATCCCGCAGATAGATAATTATAAATCGGTTAGTTACTGCCTTTGAGAATACCGCTTGCAAGGGAGATGCTCCGCTTACCTGAGGCAACAAGGTTTTTGGCCACTTGGCTCAGGTCTTCTTCATTCTGGAGGCCCACAGCCCGGATAAGCACGGGCAGGTTTACGCCGGAAATGACTTCCACACGGCCGTCTTCAAGGAAGGAATAACTTAAGTTGGATGGCGTTCCACCGAACATGTCCGTTAAGATCAATATACCGGTTTTTTTATCGACCTGCTTGATGGCCTTGGATATTTTGTCTCGAAGTTCGTCCACGTTTTCCTTGATGTTGATGGAAACCGATGTTACGGATTCCGTTTTGGAACCCAGGATAAACTCAGCGGTTTCTATCAGGGAATAACCAAGCTGACTATGGGTAACAAGGACGATACCGATCATATATTTCCTCTGGGTGTTTTGTTCAGTTTAAGGTCAAAGGCCGTAAAAAAATTCGGCATAAATAACACTATAACATAGTGCATGATTTTCGATTGTCAAAAAAATCCCCCGCATGTCGTCAAAGGGCTGACTCCGAAGGCTCCTCCATACCGATGTCCCGGTGTGTGATGGTCACATTTGCTTCCATCTTACGGATATGTTCGTACAGAGTATCGGCCACTGCAACACTCCGATGCCGTCCACCCGTACATCCCACGGAAAGGGTCAGATAACTCTTACCCTCCCGTTTGTAGAGGGGAATCAGGTAATCGATCAGGGTGAGAAAATGGCCAAGAAATTGCGGGGCATCCTTATTTTCAAGGACATAACGCCTTACATCCTGATTCAGGCCAGAGAAGGGTTTTAATTCGGGAACGAAAAAAGGATTTTGGAGAAATCGGACATCCATCACCAGGTCAGAATCCTGGGGTATGCCGTACTTAAAACCAAAAGACATGATATTAATCCGAATGGAATCGGAGTTTACACTTTTTTCCGCGATAGATTTTATCACGGATTTAAGGTTATGAACATCGTACTGGGAGGTGTCGATGATTTTGTCAGCCAGTTTTCTGAGACCCGAAAGCAGGCCCCGTTCCTTGCGGATACTGTCAACCAGTTTTGAACCCGAATTCAAGGGATGCTGGCGACGGGTCTGGCTGAAACGTCTGATCAAAACGTTCTCGTCTGCTTCTAGAAAGATGATTTTAAACGCATAACCCTTGTGGGTCAGGTCGTTGAAAACCGAAGGGTAGGTTGAGATGAATTCTTTTTCCCGTAAGTCCATGACAAAACCCAAACCTAAAATTCCGGGAGTGCTTTTTAACGGAAGGTCAAGGAATTTCGGGAACAGCAGGACGGGCATGTTGTCAACGCAGTAGTATCCTGCATCTTCAAGGGCAGACATGGCCGTGCTTTTACCCGACCCGGAAAGGCCGGTTATGATTATGATATTCAGTTTATTCATAGTTCCCGCAGGACGAATCCCAAGGTATTTCCTGGGGTGAGCCCGACTACCCGTTTAAAAATCAACATCTTCATTTTTTATGATTGTATGAATTTCATCAGCGCTTGGGGCATCCATCAGTTTGGCTTTGAACCCGTCACTTTTCAATAATTTCGAAATTCTGGCAAGAAGTTTCAAATGAAGGCCTGTGGACTGGTCCGGCGTAATAAGGGTGAAGAAGATATGGGTGGGTTTACCATCAATGGAGTCAAAATCAACCCCTTTTTTACTGAGGCCGAATGCAATGACCATGGTGTCGATGCCTTTTGTTTTACCATGGGGAATGCCGATTCCTTCACCGATTCCTGTGCTGCCCAATTGCTCCCGTTCAATGAGGACACGGCAAAGATCTTTGTGGTCCATTCCTGTGATCTGGGCCAAGGGGGCAACGAGTTCTTCGATTATGCCTTTTTTATCCTGTGATTTTAGATCGGGAAGAATGGCATCAGGATGCAGAATATCAAGGATTTTCATTTTTCCACCAGACATCGGATTTATCGTGCATAATATGTTTTTCCTAATATGTTCAAAAAATTGAAACAGTGTTATTCATATCAGCCCGGGACTGAAGTTTCAAGCCCAAAAATAAGGGATTGCATAGCAAAGGGCACCCTGGGGTGCCCTTATTGTTTTCGATTCATAGGTGTGAAAGATATCTGTCATTCACATTCAAATGGGCCAGGGGCCCATGGCCAGGCTAAATGAAATTCGTCATTCCGGTTTATTGTATGTGTGCTCCACCGGAATAACCCTCTGTTTGGGTTTCGTTTTCGTCATAGGAAGATGCACCATCTTCCTCAGGGTTAGCCTCATTGACTTCAAGATGGGTGTTTTTTATACTTTCTCTGGAGTTCGTGGCACGCTTGTTCATTTTGTCGCGGCTCTTGGTCAACTGTTTTTTAAGTTTGTCCAACACCACATCAATGGACGAATACATGTTTTCGCTTTCTTCTTTTGCATAAAGATTCAACCTGTCACTGACAAGGTTTATTTCAGCCGTATGACGAATTTTTTCAACGGAAAAAACAACATTCACATCAGCAGGGCTGTCAAGGAGTTTGTCAAAACGATCAAGTTTTTTTTGGGCATATGATCGAAGTGCATCTGATGGGTCAATATTTTTAAAAGTTACAGATACTTGCATAAATGACCTCCCTAAAATTGTTTGCGTTTACTCGAAGGCAGGATTCGTAACGCCTCCCGATATTTTGCTACGGTTCGTCGAGCTATATCAATATTGGCCTCCTCCTTTAGCATCAAGGCGATTTTATCATCGCTGTAGGGTTTTTTTGGATTTTCTTTTTCAATGATCTGCTTTATTTTTTCGTGGACACTGATGGAGGCTATGGCAGACTCCCCATGGCCACGGTTGATGGAACTGTTGAAGAAATACTTCAGCTCAAAAATCCCCTGGGGTGTAAAGGCATACTTGTTTGTGGTCACTCGGCTGATGGTCGATTCATGCATGCTGATATCCTGGGCCACGTCCCTTAACACCATGGGTTTGAGATAGGCGATGCCTTTCTCAAAAAACTCGGACTGGAATTTGAGAATACTTTCCATGACATTGTATATTGTTTTTTGTCTTTGATGAATGCTTTTGATCAACCAGGCAGCAGAGCGCATTTTTTCCTGGAGATATTCCTTGGTGTCACCGGTCATTTCCGTTCCCTGACTTATGGCTTTTCTGTAATAGGGATTGACCCTCAATTTTGGCATGCCGTCATCGTTCAGAACGATCACGAACTCACCTTCTTCCTTATACACGAATATGTCAGGGATGATGTAGTGTGGCTCTTCGTCGCTGAAAATTCGACCGGGTTTGGACTCGAAGCCCTGGATGACTGTCACGGCGGCCTGGACACTGGTTATGGGAATTTTGAGTGCCCGAGCTATGGCCTTGTAATTTTTGTTTTCAAGGTCTTTGATGTGATGTGTGATGATCCGGGTCAGTATGGGATCATCGATTTTAAGTTGTTTTGCCTGGATCAGCAGGCACTCGCTCAGGGATCTGGCACACACACCCGGAGGATCAAAGGACTGGAGTGTTTCAAGAACCTCCTCCACCATGTCCATGGGATATTCGGACATCTGGACCAGTTCTTCAATGGTGGCGAGCAGGTATCCGTCTTTGTCGAGGTTTCCGATGATCAGACAACCAAGCTCCTTTTCATAATCCGAAGGAAGAAACATCAGAAGCTGCCAGAGAAGATGGTCATTGAGGGATTTTTTTTCTGATATAAACGATTCGAAGCTGGGAGCATCCCTGTGCTCGGATTCATAATGGGTTTTTCCCGTGGAATTGTATTCTTCGATGTAATTATCCCAATCAATCTCCGTATTGAGTTTTTCTTCGATTTTTACTTCAGTTTCATTAACACTATCTGCATTTCTGAGGTCTTCAGCATCCGTTGAATCATCGCTCAGTTCTTTTGTGCTGTGTTCGGCAAGCTCTTCAAGGGCGGGATTTTCTTCAATCTCCTGATTTATTGCATCGACAAGTTCAAGCCTGGACAGCTGCAACAGCTTAATAGCCTGCTGCAATTGAGGCGTCATGACCAGTTGTTGAGTGAGTTTGAGCTGCTGTCTGAGTTCAAGTGCCATAATGATTTATAATCTGAATTCCTCGCCTAAATAAATTTTCCGGGCAATTTCGCTTGAGGCGATCATTTCCGGAGATCCGGTCTCGATCACTGCTCCGTTGTTCATGATAAACGCTTCATCACAGACCCCGAGTGTTTCACGTACATTGTGGTCTGAGATCAGAACACCGATATTCCGCTGGGTCAGGAGGCCGATGATCTTTTGTATGTCTATCACCGCAATGGGATCCACGCCCGCAAAGGGTTCATCCAGAAGGATGAACAACGGATTGGTGGCAAGGACCCGTGTGATTTCAAGTCTGCGCCGTTCACCACCGGAAAGCACGGCAGCTTTCTGGTCTGAGAGATGTTTGATCCTCAATTCATCAAGGAGCTGGTCTGTTTTCTTGATCTGCTCGGATTTTGTCAGAGAAAGCAATTCAAGAATGACCATGACATTTTCTTTGACAGTGAGAGTTTTGAACACCGAAGATTCTTGCGGCAGATAACCGATGCCGTTTCGTGCGCGGACATACATGGGGTCCCGGGTGATGTCGGAACCATTGATAAGGACATGCCCCGAATCCGGCCTGATGATCCCCACAGCCATGTAAAAGGTCGTGGTTTTCCCAGCTCCGTTAGGCCCTAAAAGCCCGGTCACTTTGCCGCTTTCCACCTGAAGGTTGACATCGTTGACAACTTTGCGGCCGCCATAAGTCTTTTCCAGGTGTTCCAGTGTCAAAATCGCCATATTAAAAAAAATATATCATACAAAAAAATTCGGTTAATTTTTTATGACTATGCCAAATCCCCTGGATCGTTATAGAAGATTCAGCGCCTTTTCTTTATCATGGTGCATGTGGTATTCATCTTTATTAAATTCGTCTCAACTATAGCATACTCATTGTGAAAAATATGCCAAAAATTTTCATAAATACAGAAATAAAATAAAAAGAAAGCATATTAGGCATTTATTTTGCAGATGGAAAAAACTCCGGGTGCCTTGGACGATTTTTTGGATTGGTTCGATAAAATGATCCCTTTTTTGACCTCTGCTTAAAGGAGGTATCACCTGGATTTAACCGTGTTGTTTTTCTTCGGTGTGTCGGTTTTTTCGATATCATCGGGATAAAAAAAGGCTTCAACCCGATGGCCCTTACCCCGGTGCACGGATACCTGGCCCGTGGTTCGGTTTAAAATAATTTTTTCACCTGAAACCGTGCTTTTGCCACTGACCACCCTGGGATTCCCCCCAGTCAGGATAATGGTGTTATCCAGCCTGTTAAATGTGGCCATGTCAGCCCATGCTGTTTTATCCTCCATGACCATTTTCACGTTTCCTGTGGCAACAATGGTTTCAATGGCACCCACCGGGGACCTGTCTTCTTTTTTTTCTTCAGCGACCCCAGGGGAAGGCTCCTTGCCGTATGTAATTTTCAACCGCTCACTGGTAAGGACGGACCCTTCCTGGGTGGCCACCACATTGCCTTGGAATTCAGCGTAATTGGCATTCCGATCAGAAACAAGGTAGTCTGATGTGACATGGATTTCAGGGTTTTTTGTCTTTGATTCGTCGGTGTTCTCAACATCCGGGAAAACCCTCGTCGAAGACAGGGATAGAAAAACAAGAAAGAATAAAGACACATAGGCCCCCGTTTTTTTTTTTTGGGGGGGCCTGTCATTAAAACGGTCCACTGAAGACTCCTTTCACATGTCCTTCCATAATGGCGATATTGGTATTCATATCTATGGTCATGCGATCTGATGTGATATGGGATGCCGCCTTGGTAATTTTTACCGTGACAGGCACCGTGATGATACGTTCCTTGTCTTTGAAATGCAGGGTTTCTGTTTCAAGGGTATAGAGCCCATTGACAACGACCACATGGCCGAAGGCAGAAATGTCGTTTGTCTGTGTATCCATGCGACCTTTGTCCGAGGTGAGGGTGGTGGGCGGATCTTCC
>Ga0180007_10000859_pt1 | contig 45745 bp, 37 predicted proteins | sample MM_PC_MetaG_FD_121122 | JGI IMG/M metagenome (GOLD analysis project Ga0180007, IMG submission 121122) | Groundwater microbial communities from the Aspo Hard Rock Laboratory (HRL) deep subsurface site, Sweden - MM_PC_MetaG | ecosystem: Environmental > Aquatic > Deep subsurface > Groundwater... | reverse complement strand
GGCGTCCTCCTTGGTCAGTTTTGTGTGGTAGCTCAACTTAACCAGACGAGGACGCCTTTTTCAATGACCGATAAATGTGCGAAAGATATTGTACGCTACCGCACCAACGAAAATACCAATGGACTTATCAGGCAATACATACCAAAGAAAAGCTGCATGAAAAATCTCAGCCAAGCAAGTTGCGATCGCATTGCCTACAGACTAAACACACGACCACGCAAGCGTCTTGGCTTTAAAACACCGTACGAAGTATATTATGAAACAGCATCACCGTTGCACTTCGTACTTGAACCTAAGTGATTTCTATTAACTTGGAGTATACATAAAGAAATTATTTCCATCAGGAAATCGAATATTTGGTACCCAGATTGGTTGGCCATCCCAACCTTTATCTTTACTTCCTAAATAACGATACATTGTTAATGTAGGATAATCGCCAATATATTGCTTTGAATCATCTTCAGAAAGCATTGCTCTTGCTCCTTGCTTGATATCTCTATCAATTCTGGCAAATAAATACCCTGTATTATTATACTGTTCTTTCATATTTTTTAAGCAAACACGAATCGCTTCATCATCCCAAGATTCACCACTTATCTTTTCAGACTTTACAAGATGCATAATATCAATTAAAAAATCTATTTCGACTTGTGAAGGTTTCTTTCTATCAACAAATGGCATAAGCATTGTATTTAATAGATCAACATTAGAATTTACAGGCGTATAAGGAAAATATCTTGTGCCAGGTAAAAACAACGATATTTGATCCAATGGTATGACATTGTTCCTTGTAGGACGAAGATTTGTATTGTGAGTTCTGTTTAATAGGATTGCGTGGAGATTATTTGGCGTTTTATCGAAAACCATTTCTCTTAAAAGACTGTCTGATTCATGTATATTTGAAAAAAGACCATATAGAGTACTTGTGGTAAAAAAGCGTAAAAAATTTTTATCGTTTTTCCTATAACCATACATACGAGCATGCTGTAGAACCGTATCAATTTGCGGAGACTTCGCGCTACGACCATAATAAGTTACAAGTAGCCGACCTATTGTGACACCACGCCCTAGACGATTTCCTCCAATTAATACATTAAATGTTGTACATATTTGTGGTAATTCGGGGTTATCGGAATTCAATATTTGAACATTTGTACTATTTATGTCTGATATAATAAAATCTAGCACTTCTTCAAATGAAGGAACTGTCTGAAGAGTTCTTACATAGTCCGAATATGCTTCTTGAAGATATTGAAGTGCAATTGGTCGTAGTACTTCATCGGTTGTAAGCCCTTTGATCATTTCTACTAAAAAGCTGTTTACTAATGAATGTAATACTTGATGGACTCCTTGTTTATGACTTATATGTATCAAACATGCGAACGGCTTATCTTCACCTTCAATATATTTTATTGAGGCGGCGATAAAAAAAGAGCATAACGCTTGTCGGACGCCGGTAGGGCAACCTAATCCGAATTGTATTGATGTATTATCAATAATTGTCTGAGGTTCGGTTTCTGGTATTAGCCGTATTGGACCATTCGACAGATTCTCCCCAAAAAAGAATTCTCCACCCAAATATTGTCTACCAGGTTTAAATGGAACTACGAAATCAGGCCTAAAACCATTTCCCGCACATTGTAAAAATAATGATTGTGGGGTTGCTGTAACTTGCACAAAAACATGATTATCAAAATAGCTTCGTAATTGTTGAATGCTACTATTTATTGCACTCGGTGCAACATCATCACGATTTGCATTTGTATCAAGGCTGGCTTGATCTGCTTCATCATCAAATATAATAGCATTTTCAGTATGCTGAATCATTCCACATACAAATGATGTTAAGCTTTCCAAAATTGTTCTATTTTTTGAAGTAACAAATACAACTGCTTTAGATGAATATGCTGTCTGGATTCTATCTTTAGTACTTTCATTTCGCCAATCGTCTTTTCCAAATACTCCAATACTTCTCAAACCAGCCTGTACTCTATTTAGAGTTTGACCATATAACCATGTATTATCGGAAGTCATTGCAATAAATAATTTTTTACCGTTATCAATTGCATGAGCTATTGACATAATTATGTTATTTGTTTTTCCACTTTGTACTTGTCCAAATAATAACCCAAGTTTGTCATTAGGATTTGATAGAGACCCAAGTATCTCAGAATACAATTTATGAGCATTATCTTGAATGGATTTTAAATCATCACTTTCAATACCATCATTAGAAAGCTGCCTGGAAAACCTTTCAAAGCATTCCATTTTTCACCTCACACAGAACAATCAGAATAGTAAAGATCACATCCAATTTTATATATTGAAAGTGACTTTCTGCCATATCTTTCAAGATCATCAAGACTAACGTAATTTCCTAATTCAACATTTAGTCTTTTTCTAAAATACCTACCTATGATACTATTGTCATATCTGGTTTCAATTGCTTTTCGATTATCTTGTGCCATTACACAAACAAAGCTCTCTCCATCATCTGTTAATAGCGTGAATTCCTGATCCTTTGGTGGGAAAAAATCAGGATGTTGGTCATGTATTGATTTTGGTACAGGTATATACGCTTGGTTTGGCTCACGAGAGTATTCAGGCCTCTGTCCCCAATTTAATCCAGAACGATCATGCATCCGTTGTTGTTTTTCACTGAATAACGGGACATGTACAACCTCTTTAGTAAGTGCAATATCCTTTAAGTTTTTAGGCTGCTGTGAAGTAATTGAATCAACGATGATATTCATATCATCAATATCTGGATTGTTACAACTAAGAATATCGTTTTCGGGAAATGCAACTACTAATTCTTCTGTAGGCACAGCTGTCATTAGTTCAAGAAAATCGCGATATCCATTCCATGAAAAGTTAGAGCTACCTGCAAATGCTATATCCCTCTTTTGTGACTCCCAATACAAACCTTTTATATGGATTGGTTTATTTCCAATGTAGTAATTAACTGTTAATCTATTTGTAGTCGATGAAATTCGATTATATTCAATATGATCCCACTTTGAAATACCATTTTGCCTTGCCATACCGATGGTTATTTCAAGCTTCAATTCAGGAAATTCATGAATAACATGATATATAAAAGAAGATGATGCATAACCAGTTATTATTTTCGCAGAGCGAAGACCCGAAGCATAGGGTGTGCTTAGTATTTTTTCGTAAATGTGTGGTTGGTATATCAAACTCATTCTGCTACCTCGGTTGAATTATCTATATTCAGGTTCTTTTTCTAGAAGTATGAATTGATCAAGATATTTACTATCAGTAAGTTGTGCATTTTTTTTATGCAATAACATCGGCATAGATGCTTCTTCCCATTCATAATCCAGACCCGCAAAAGTATTCAAAATTGCCTCAAAGATGATCTTAGCACCTTTTACTGGTACAGCCATACCAATTTGTTTCCTAACACTTTCTTTTGAGCCTAAAAAAACATAGGAATCATCAAATGTTTGTAATCTTGCTCGTTCGCGATTTGTTAATGCTCGAGGTTCTTTCCAATGGTATACATGAGTTCCGCCTCCTCCACTGCCTGTAACTGTGTATGAAGGTAAATCAGGGTGTAACCGTTTATAAATTTGACTAATTTTTGCTCCCTTAACATTTAATCTCAGTTCTTCGGGTAAGTCAGCATTAAACGCATTCTGACCTGGCTTAATATGCATTAACCGGCGCCTCACAATATCAGACTGTTTAGTTAGTTCATTATTCATAGATGTACTGGGTATTGGAGGATTTTCAAGTGCATTCCTAGCTGAAATATCAATCTTTTTATAAGCTGAAGTTGATGGTATACGGTAAATGAGTCCAAGTTCCTTTTTAATCCCAACAATTATTATCCTATGCCTAGTCTGAGGAACACCATACTGTTCAAATTTGTAATAATGTGGAAATAAATCATACCCCTCTTCATACATCGCCTTCAGTATTTCAGAAAATGCCCGTCCTTCATTCGCATTTGATAAACCACCAACATTTTCTGCCAAAAACCATTTGGGCTTAAATTTATGAATCACTTTTATTCCATAACGAAAAAGACCGCCAAATTTTCCTTCCGTACCTTTTTGTTCACCTACCATACTAAAATCATTACAAGGAAATCCAAAAGCAAAAGCATCGATTTTGCCAAGTGAGTCAATATCAAGTTTCTTTACGTCGCATGTAATTACCGAACCTGGGTTCTCTGGACAAATGTTTTTTATATAGGTATTACACGTATCTTGATCATAATCATTAGCCCATTCATGTTTTATTGCATATTTCCCATCAATCGATTTCGCTTTAATTGCCCCACATGCTATTCCGCCAGGGCCACAAAATAATTCTCCAAGTTTAAAAACCATACAAACTCCATTCATTCAGTTTCAGTAAACAGTATACCAGATTTAGTAATCTTATGCGCGCCGCAGCCGTCCATCCAACATGTTTCTATCTTGTCGCTCATGCTCAGCATTACCTACACTAAGCCCGTGAGTCCCGCTATGCTAATCGAATGATTATTTATCCAATAGTACAGTAAAGCAAGATATTTATGGTAGCGGATGAACTATGAGCCTCGATCAATCCTGTTAAATACTGAATTCGCCAATACTTATCTCTATAGTCTCGGTTGCGCATAACGCTCCGGGGAGCCGCGGGATCACCCCGGAGCGGTACTCCGCGACGGGGTAGCCCGCGGCAGGGGGCGCGTCTGGCCAAGGCTACCGCGACGCTGGGCGTGGCGCCCCCTGAAATTCGTATAAGGGACGGAAACGCGCTCCGGGCAGACGCTATGATGGGGCGCTTACGGCGGACGCGGGGCGGCTACCCTACCGGATCCGCGTAAGGGCTCATGGGTTCCGCACGGGGCGCGGCGACCTCGACGCGCAGCGTCGCGTAGTCGAACACGCCACCCGAGATTATGTCGGCCGCGAGGGCGGACAGGCGCTCGTTGCCGAGCACGCCCGCGAGGCCGGAGCCGCGAGGGGAGCCGCCGGCGAGCCCGAGCAGCCGCTCGGAGAGGACGCGCGTGACGGAAAAAGGATCGGACGAGACGGCAGGGGCCCGGGAGCGCCCGAGCGAGCGCCTGAGGGCCGTCCGCTCGCCTGAGAGCCAGTCGGCGTAGCGCGCGGTCGCGTCCCTGAGCGGCCGGGTGTCTACGCCGCGCGTCGCGTAGAGGCCCTGCATATGGCAGAAGAGCGCGTAGAGCGCGTCCGGGGGGGACAGGAGCTCGCGGTATAGGCTATGCGGTATCAGCTGCGGAAGGCCGCGCTCGCGGACGAGTCTGTCGAGCCGCAGGGAGAACGCGGCGGAGCCTTCCCGGGCCGGCATGCCCGAGGGGCGGCCCTCGCGATACAGGCGGTCGTAGTCGGCTCGGAGGCCCGGGCGTCGAGCGTCGAGCAGGGAGAGGAACAGATCCTTCTGACGGCCCGGCCGCAGGGTAAGGCCGCCCGGGTATACGAAGTCGGCCCCGGCCTCAATGGCCGCGTCGAGCAAGGCGCCCAAGGATTCGTCGCCGTCGGAGATACCGGGACAGAGCGGCATGGCCATGACGCCCGAACGGAAGCCGCGGGCCTTGGCCTCCCTGACGACCGCGAGGCGGGCGGCGGGCGACGAGGCGCCGGGCTCGAGCATGGCCGCGTCTCCCTCGTCGACCGTCGTGACCGTGACGACGACGAGGGCCGCGGGGAAGCGCGAGAGGACGTCGAAGTCGCGCATGACGAGGTCGCTCTTGGTAAGGACGACTACGGGGAGGCCAGCGGGTACGAGGGCCTCGAGGGTCCGCCGCGTCAGGCCCAGCTCTCGCTCGAGCGGCTGGTACACGTCGGTAACGCCGGAGCCCAGGCAGACGGCGCCGTATTCCCGCCAGGCCACCCCGGCGGCGACGTCCCGGGAGACGCGTTCCGCGACGTTCAGGCGGGCGGCTATATCCCGCTCGAAGTCGCCCTCGACGTAGTACCTCTCGGCGCGGCCGTCGCAATACGCGCAGCCGTGGCCGCAGCCCCGGTACGGCGCGAGCGCCCGGTAGAGCGAGACGAGGAAGGCGTCGGGCAAGCGCCCGCGCGTCAGCCCGGACTTAGCCTCGACCTCCGTGTACGCTATAGGCATGGGCCCGATGATAGCACGGCCGGCCCGGCCGCGGGTATACTCGGCCTGGCCCCGTCGCTTGGCCTAGGAGGCCCGGCTCGGCTATACTCGGCCCGGGCCGACGGGCCGGGAAGGATTAGCAGCATGGACCTAGGCACCCTCGCCTTCCTGACCGTCGCGGGCTTCGTGGCCTCCGCGGTCGACGCGATCGCCGGCGGAGGCGGGCTCATCAGCCTGCCCGCCATCGTCGCCGCGGGCGTCCCGCCCCAGATGGCCCTGGGCACCAACAAGTTCGCCAACGCGTTCTCGTCGTCCACGAGCAGCCTGCGCTTCGCCCTCTCGGGCAAGCTCGCCTGGCGCCTCGTCCGCTGGCAGGTCCCGTGCACCGCCCTCGGCGCCGCGCTTGGCGTCCGCACGGTCCTGGCCCTCGACGAGCGCCTCCTCAACGGCCTCATCATCGTCATGATACTCGCCGTCGCCCTCTACTCGGTCCTCAAGAAGGACTTCGGCGAGCGCGACGGCTTCACGGGGCTGACTCCCTCGGGCATCGCCGTCGGCATGGGCTTCGCGTTCGCCCTGGGCTTCTACGACGGATTCTTCGGGCCCGGCACGGGGAGCTTCCTCATCTTCCTGTTCATACGCGTCTTCGGCTTCGACTTCACGGTCGCCGCCGGGAACGCCAAGCTCCTCAACTTCACGAGCAACGTCGTGTCCCTCGTCCTGTTCGCCTTGAGCGGCAGGATACTCTACGCCGCCGCCCTCCCCATGGCCCTGGCCATGGTCGCCGGCGCCTGGGTCGGCGCCCGCGTCGCAATCAAGAACGGCGCCAGGCTCATCCGACCCGTCTTCGTCATTATCGCCCTGGCCCTCGTAGCCAGGCTGGCCGCCAAGAGCCTCGGGTAGCCGGGACAGGAGGAAAGAGCATGGCCATAGGGGCGACCGTCTGCAAGGTCACGCTGAGCGTGTCGGATATCGACAGGCATTACTACGCCGAGCATAGGCTGACGGCCTCGAGGGAGCCGTCCGAGCCCGACGAGCGCTTCATGGCGCGGGTCCTGGCCTTCGCGCTCAACGCGGACGAGGACCTGGCCTTCGCGCGCGGACAGGCCGAGGCCGACGAGCCCGAGCTATGGCTGAGGCGCTACGACGGCTCGATAGCGCTCTGGATCGAGGTCGGCCTGCCCGACCCCAAGCGTCTGCGCAAGGCCTCGGCCCGGGCCGACGAGGTCCTCCTCTACCTGTACCACGGCCGCCAGGCCGGGATCTGGTGGGAGCAGAACGGCGCCGAGCTATCGGCCCTTCCCAAGCTGCGCGTCGTGGAGATAGACGCGGCCTCGGTCAGGAGCCTTGCCGCGATGGCCTCCAAGTCCCTGGAGCTGTCCTGCCTGGTCCAGGACGGCCAGGCCTGGCTCGACGACGGCCGGGAGCGGCTCGAGCTTAGCCTTAGGCCCCTCAAGGAACGCGACTCGTAATCCGCGCGAGCGCACCCAACATACAGCGGGGTACTTGACGAGCGTACGCGATAGGTAGTAGTAATCCGCATGGAAATCACCACGGACATGTACAGGTTCCAAGTCCGGCCAAAGAGAAGGCCGGGCGAACCGAGCGGGCCTAGAGCCCGCTCGCTAGCCGCGGACGCGCGCGCGCTCGGATTGTCAAAAATCCGCGCGGTGCACCGCGCGGCCATATACTTCGTGCACGGCACGATCGCGCCCAAGGAGCAGAGCCTCCTTGGGCGCTTTCTTTTTTGCGACCCCGTGACGGAGGAATGCTCGTGGTCGCTCGTACGGGCTCCCGGAGAGGACCGCTCTGGCGGCTCCGCGGTCGGCTCCGGCGGCTCGGGCGCGCCCGGGGTATCGCCGGGCGGGGCGTCGGCGCGCAGGATAGAGGTGGCGCTCAGGCCCGGGGTCACGGACCCGGTCGCGGACGAGGCGTTGCGGGCGGCGCGGGAGCTCGGCGTCGCGGGCGTCGAGTCGATTTCCACGGGCGAGTCCTTCGACGTCGAGGGCGACGATCTGTCGGACGACGACCTGCGCCTGCTGGCCGAGCGGCTCCTCTGCAACGCGGTGATCCAGCGCTACGCGCTGGGCGAGGTACGGCCCCAGGACCCGGCGGAGGCCGCGGGCTCGGCCGCGATCGAGACCTTCGACGTCGGCGCGATGGACGACGACGCACTGCTCGCGCTGTCGTCCGAGCGGCGCGCGGCGCTTGACCTCGCCGAGATGGGCGCCGTCAGGAATTACTTCCGAAAGGAAGGCAGGCATTGTACAGACGCGGAGCTGGAGACGGTCGCGCAGACCTGGAGCGAGCACTGCGTCCACAAGACCTTCAAGGCTCTCATCGAGGTCAGGGCGCCCGAAGGAACCGCGAGCTCCTACCCGCCCTTCGTGGACAACGTCCTAAAGAGCTACATCAAGAGGGCGACCGACGAGATAGCCGCGCCGTGGGTCCTGTCCGCCTTCGTGGACAACGCGGGCATCGTGGATTTCGACGGGGAGCACGAGATATCGTTCAAGGTGGAGACGCATAACCACCCGTCGGCGATAGAGCCCTTCGGCGGGGCCAACACCGGCGTCGGGGGCGTCATACGCGACGTCATGGGCGTCTCGGCGCGGCCGATAGCCGCCACCGACGTGCTGTGCTTCGGCCCCGTCGACGCGGCGCCGGAGGACGTGCCCGCCGGGAGCCTCCACCCGAGGCGCATAGCCTCGGGCGTCGTCGCCGGGGTCCAGGACTACGGCAATAAGATGGGCGTGCCCACGGTCAACGGAGGCGTGCACTTCGACCCGGGCTACGCGGCCAACCCGCTCGTGTACTGCGGCTGCGCGGGCATAGCGCCCAAGGGCCGGCATCCCAGGCGCGCGGCCGCCGGCGACAGGGTGGTCGTGCTAGGCGGGCGGACCGGCCGCGACGGCCTCAGGGGCGCCACGTTCTCGTCGATGGTCATGGACTCGAGCTCGGGCGAGCTGTCGGGGGCGTCGGTTCAGATAGGCGCGCCTATAGTCCAGAAGAAGGTCTCCGAGGTCGTCATCGCCGCGCGGGACGCCGGCCTCTACTCGGCCATCACCGACTGCGGCGCGGGCGGCCTGTCGTCGGCGGTCGGAGAGATGGCCTCCGAGCTGGGGGCCGACGTCGACCTCGCCCGCGCGCCGCTCAAGTACCCCGGCCTCGCGCCCTGGGAGATATGGCTGTCCGAGGCCCAGGAGCGCATGGTGCTCGCCGTGCCTCCCGCGTCCGTGGCTGCGCTCCGGAAGCTGTGCGACGACGACGACGTGGAGATGACCGACCTCGGCGCCTTCACGGGCGAGGGCCGCCTCGTGGTCCGCTTCGGCGACGCCAAGGCCGTGGACCTGGACTGCGGCTTCCTCCACTCTGGACCGCCGCAGCGAAGGCTCATCGCCTCGCCCGGTGCCTCGTCGCTCGCCTCGCCCGGTGCCTCGCCCGAGGCCTCGTCGCTCGCCTCGCCCGGTGCCTCGCCCGGCATGGCGACGGCCAAGGCGCCGCCCGTCGGCCGCGGGCCGGGCGTCGAGGAGGCCCTGCTCGCCGTCCTCGCCCACCCGGCCGTGGCGTCCAAGGAATCCACGGTCAGGCTCTACGACCACGAGGTCCAGGGCGGTACGATCCTGCGGCCCTACGACGGGATCCTCGCGGACGGTCCCCAGGACGCGGCGGTGATCAAGCCGCGCGAGACGAGGGGAGCCTACGGCATAGCGCTCTCCAACGGCTTCAACCAGCGCTACGGCGCCGCCGACCCGTACCGCATGGCCGTCTCGGCCCTGGACGAGGCTGTCAGGAACGCCGTCGCCGTCGGGGCCGATCCCGACCGCATAGCCGTGCTGGACAACTTCTGCCTGGGCGACCCGACGCGGCCGGAGACCATGTGGTGCCTCATCGAGGCCGCGCGCGGCTGCTACGACGCCGCCGTCGCCCGGGGGACGCCCTTCATCTCCGGCAAGGACTCCTTCAATAACGAGTACCTCGCCCCGGACGGAACGGCCCGGGGAGCCCGGGTCTCCATACCGCCCTCGCTCCTCGTATCCGCCATGGGCGTAGTGCCGGACGTAGGCTACGTCCCCGGCTCCGACCTCAAGGCGCCCGGGAACCCGCTGTACCTGGTAGGCCGCCAGGCGCCCGCCTTCGGCGGCTCCGTATACGCGGAACTGTTCGGGCTCCCCGAGGGCGCCGACCCCGGCGTCCCCCTCGAGTCGGCGGGGGCGAGGGAGACGTACCGGGCGCTTCACCGGGCGATATCAGCGGGCCTCGTTCGCGCCTGCCACGACCTGTCCGAAGGAGGACTCGCGGCCTGCCTCGCCGAGATGTGCCTTGGCGGGAGGCTCGGGGCCTCGGCCTCCGCCGCTTCCGCCGTCGAGCTCTTCGGGGAGACAAACGGCTGCCTCCTAGTCGAGGTCGCCGAGGCGTCGAGGGCGGCGTTCGAGGAGGCCATGGCCGGCGTCCCGTGCAAGGCGATAGGCTCGACGGACGATTCCGGCCGTCTCGATTTAAAAGCGGGAACCGCTAGCGCGGCAATCCCGATAGAGCGGCTCGCGAAGGCCTTCGAAGGCGTAAGGAGCGAACGATGAAGAGGCCCAAGGCCCTCGTGCTGCACGCCGCGGGCACCAACCGCGACCCCGACGCCGCCCTCGCCCTGGCGCTCGCGGGAGCCGACCCGGAGATAGTGCACGTCAACGCGCTGCGCTCAGGCTCGCGCCGCCTGGCCGACTACGCGATGCTCGTCATACCCGGGGGCTTCTCCTATGCGGACGCCCTGGGCGCGGGCCGGCTCTTCGCCCTCGACCTGGCCTCGTACTTCGCCGCCGAGGTAGCCGCCTTTGTCGCCGCGGGCAAGCCGGTCATAGGCATATGCAACGGCTTCCAGGTCCTCGTCAAGGCTGGAATCCTCCCGGGCATCCTGCCCGGCGCGGAGCCAGGCGCGCCCGCGGGCGGCGCCGGGCCAAGCGCGGCGGCGGAGAGGAAGGCGACGCTGGCCCACAACGAGAACGGCCGCTTCGAGTGCCGCTGGACCACCATGGCCGCGCCGGCTTCGGCCTGCCTATGGACCAGGGACCTGCCGGGGCCGCTATCGTGCCCTATCGCCCACGGCGAGGGCCGCTTCGTCGTCGACTCAGGCGCGACGCTCTCCGAGCTAAAGGCGAGCGGCCGCGTAGCGCTTCTATACGCGACCGATGACGGCCTGGCCGCGGGCGGCGCCTACCCCGCCAATCCCAACGGGTCGGTCGACGACATAGCCGGGATATGCAACGCCGAGGGCAACGTCCTGGGCCTCATGCCCCACCCGGAGAACAACGTCGTCCTCCGCGCGCGCGACGGCGAGCGGAGGAGGGCGTCGACCGACGCCTGCCTGGCGCTCTGGAAGAACGGCGTCGAGTACGCCAAGAGCATTTAGGAAAATAGTATGCACAGAGACGCAGAGAAGATGAGCAGAAGCCGTACATTAATAATTTTCCTCATCTTCTCTGCGTCTCTGTGCTCATCTTCAGTTATCTACGATGGGGGGAATGTATGACATTCGATGCATGCGCTATTAGCTTGCCGGGGAGGCAGTCGGGGAAGGTGAGGGACTGGTACCCGCTGGGAGGCGGGAAGAGGCTCATCGTGACCACCGACAGGCTGTCGGCCTTCGACCGGGTGCTGGCCGCCGTGCCGTACAAGGGCCAGGTGCTGAACCAGCTGTCCGCGTGGTGGTTCGAGAACACGGCGGACATCATAGGCAACCACGTCGTCTCGGTGCCCGACCCCAACGCGCTCGTCGCCCTGGAGGTCGAGCCCCTGCCCATAGAGGTGATAGTGCGCGGCTACATCACCGGGGTAACCTCGACGGCCCTGTGGTACCGTTACTCCCTGGGCGAGCGGTCGATCTACGGCTACGAATTCCCCGAGGGCCTGCGCAAGAACGCTCCCCTGCCCGAGGCCATCATCACGCCGACGACCAAGGGCGGCCCGACCGGCCACGACGAGCGGCTCACCCCCGCCGAGGTCACGGCGGGCGGCTACCTAGACGAGCGGACCTGGGCCGTCGTGTCGGAGGCCGCGCTCGCCCTCTTCGCCCGCGGCCGGGAGCGGGCGGCCGCGGCGGGCCTCGTCCTCGTCGATACCAAGTACGAGTTCGGCCGGGCCCCGGACGGATCGATACTGCTGATCGACGAGGTGCACACGCCCGACTCGTCCCGCTACTGGAAGGCCGATACCTACGCCGCCCGCGTCGCCGAGGGCCTGGAGCCCGAGAGCTTCGACAAGGAGTTCGTGAGGCTCGCGTACTCGGCGGTCGGCTATAGGGGTGACGGACCGGTCCCGGAGGTCAGGCCGACGCTATGGGACGAGACGAGCGCGCTGTACCGCCAGGCCTTCGAGCGGCTGACGGGAACGGCCTTCGAGCCGGGAGAGTATCCGGTCGGGCCGCGGCTAGAGCGCAACCTGCGCTCCGCGGGGCTACTGCGATGACGAAGCCGCTCGTAGTCATCCTGATGGGCTCCAAGGCCGACGGGGCGCATTGCGCCAAGATCGCGGCCGCGCTCGACGGACTCGGCGTCGAGCGCGAGCTCCGCGTCGGCTCGGCCCACAAGACCCCGGGCCACGTGTCCGCCATGCTCGCCGAGTACGAGGCGGGCGGGCGGCCGCGGGTCTACGTCACGGTCGCGGGCAGGTCGAACGCGCTCTCGGGCTTCGTGGACGGCTCGGTGGAGGCGCCGGTGATCGCCTGCCCGCCGCCCTCCGACGCCTTCGCCGGGGCGGACCTGTTCTCGTCTATACGCATGCCTAGCGGCGTAGCCCCGGCCCTCGTACTCGACCCCGCCAACGCGGCCCTCCTCGCGGCCAAGATCCTGGCCCAGGCCGACCCTGGCCTCGCCGAGCGCGTACGCTCGTTCCGCCAGGCCGCCGCGGAGGCGATACTAGCGGACGACTCGAAGGCGCGCGAAGAGCCGCTCAGCGGGAGGCTAGCGTGACGCCTGACGATTCCGTCCATGAGGAATGCGGAATCGTCGCCATAAATAATGGCGTCGCCATAAATAATGGCGTCGGGTCAGGAGGCAACGACGCGGCGCGGGCAGCGTTCTACGCGCTCTTCTCGCTCCAGCACCGGGGCCAGGAGTCGGCGGGCATAGCGGCCGCCGACGGCCGCCGCCTCGTCGCGAGGAAGGGCCTCGGCCTCGTCTCCGGCGCCTTCGCCGAGGCCGATATGGACGCGCTGTCAGGGGGCGTCGCCATTGGGCACGCGCGCTATTCCACAACCGGCGAGCCGAGCCTCCGCAACGCCCAGCCGTTCTCCGTGGAGACCAGGCACGGCCCGCTAGCCCTGGCCCATAACGGCAACCTCGTGAACGCCGCCGAGCTCCGCCGGGACCTCCTCGAGCGGGGCGTCGGGCTGTCGACCTCGTCCGACACCGAGGTCATGGTGATGGCGCTCGCCGCCGCCCCCGGGGACGACTGGCCCGAGCGCATGGCCTACTGCATGACGCGATGGAAGGGCGCCTTCTCGTTCGCCGTGCTGACGCGGGACGCGGCCTTCGTCGCCCGCGACCCCTGGGGCTTCAGGCCGCTTTGCGCGGGCAGGCTGCCTGACGGAGGCTCGGCGGCCGCCAGCGAGAGCTGCGCCCTACGCACCCTCGGCTGCCACGCCCCCGTCGACGTAGGTCCCGGCCGGATCGTCGAGCTTCGGGCCGACGGCCCCGCGGACCGCGGCGGCGTGGAGCCCTCGGCCAGGCGCGCCTCGTGCGTCTTCGAGTACGTGTACTTCTCCAGGCCGGACAGCGTCTGGAACGGGGCCCAGGTGCACGAGGCGCGCCGGCGTTTCGGCGCCTCGCTCGCTGGGGAGGCCCCCTCCGAGGCCGACGTGGTCATTGCGGTGCCGGACTCGTCGATATCGGCCGCCATAGGCTACGCCCAGGCCGCGGGCCTCCCGTACGACGAGGGCTTCGCCAAGAACCGCTATATAGGCAGGACCTTCATCCAGCCTACGCAGGCGCTCCGCGAGCAGGGCGTGGCGCTCAAGTTCAACGCCATGCCGGGCACGGTGCGCGGGAAGCGCGTCGTCATGGTCGACGACAGCATCGTGCGCGGCACGACCACCGGGCCGCTCGTCAGGCTGCTCCGCGAGGCCGGCGCGGCCGAGGTGCACGTGCGCATCGCCTGCCCGCCCATACGCCACCCCTGCTACATGGGCGTCGACATGGGCGGCGGGGACGGGCTCGTCGCGCGCAGATTATCGATAGAGGGGATCAGGCTGGCCGTAGGCGCGGACAGCCTCGCGTACCTGTCGCTGGAGGGCATGATGGCGGCGCTCGCCGACGCGGGCGGGTCGGGGGGCTTCTGCTCCGCGTGCTTCTCGGGCGACTATCCACTGGACGTCGGCGGCGCGGCCGGCAAGAACGGATTCGAGGTATCATGAACGTACTTCTAGTAGGCTCCGGCGGGAGGGAGCACGCGCTGGCGCTCGGGCTGGCGGCCTCGCCCCTCGTCGAGTCGCTCGTGATAGCCCCCGGCAACGCCGGAACGGCGGACCTGGGCCGCAACGCGCCAGTCGCCGCGACCGACGTCGCGGGCCTCGTCGAGCTCGCGGAGCGGGAGCGGGCGGACCTGGTCGTCGTCGGCCCCGAGGCCCCGCTGGCCCTCGGGCTCGCGGACGCGCTGGCCGAGCGCTCCAAGGCCGTCGGCCGCCGCATAGCGTGCTTCGGGCCTAGCCGAGCGGCCGCGACGATAGAGTCGTCCAAGGCGTTCTCCAAGGCGCTGATGACGAGGCTGGGCATACCGACGGCGGCCTACGCGGTCTTCTCGGGCTCCGCCGACTTCGAGGAGGCGGCCGCCTTCGTGGAGGCCGCGCCGTGGCCGGTGGTCGTCAAGGTGTCGGGCCTCGCCTCGGGCAAGGGCGTCTTCCTGCCCGACTCGGGCCGCGAGGCCGTCGGCCTCCTCCACGAGCTCCTGCCCGGCGGCGAGGTCGTCGTCGAGGAGCGCCTCGAGGGAGAGGAAGTGTCGATCCTGGCCTTCTGCGACGGGCGGCGCGTCGCCGTGATGCCGAGCGCCCAGGACCACAAGCGGCTCCTCGACGGCGACCTAGGCCCTAATACGGGAGGGATGGGCGCCTACGCTCCCGCGCCCCTATGCCCGCCAGAGCTGGCCGCGGAATACGCGCGCATAGCCATCGAGCCGGTGGTCGCCGACATGGCGGCGCGCGGCGAGCCCTTCGTCGGGGTTCTATACGCGGGCATCATCGTCACAGATTCGGGCCCCAAGGTTCTGGAATACAACTGCCGCTTCGGCGACCCAGAGGCCCAGGCGATTCTCGCGCTCTTCGACGGAGACCTGGCCGCGACCCTTTCCGCCTGCGCCGCAGGCAACCTCCTCGCGGCGCCGCCCTCATGGAAGCCCGGCGCGGCCGCCTGCGTCGTGATGGCCAGCCCGGGCTACCCGGAGGCGCCGGTCGGCGGGGCGCGGCTATCCGGGCTCGGGCCTTCGGGCGGCGCCTACGTCCTGCACGCCGCGACGAGCCGCGACGGGGCGGGCGTCGTAGCCGGCCCGGGCCGCGTCCTCGGCGTGACGGCGGCGGGTACGGATCTCCGCTCGGCGCTCGCGGCCGCCTACGCCAAGGTCGACGCCATCGCCTTCCCCGGCGCCAGGCTCAGGCGCGACATCGGCGCCAAGGGGCTGGCGAGGCTCGCGGCCGGCTCGGCGGGCCTCGGGGGCTCGTCCTACGCGCGTTCCGGCGTCGACATCGACGCGGGCAACGAGGCGGTCAGGCTGATGTCGGCGGCCGTCAAGTCGACCTACGGCGAGGCGGTGCTCGCGGGCATAGGCTCCTTCGGCGGGCTCTACGACGCGTCGGAGCTCAAGGCCATGGCCGAGCCGGTCCTCGTCGCCTCGACCGACGGGGTCGGCACCAAGGTGAAGTTGGCCGCGGAGGCCGGGAGCTACGCGTCAATAGGCATGGACATCGTGAACCACTGCGTCGACGACATCCTGGTGCAGGGCGCGCGGCCGCTCTTGTTCCTCGATTATCTGGCCAGCTCCAGGCTCGACCCGGCCATGGTCGCGGAGGCCGTCGGCGGCATGGCCGAGGCCTGCCGGGCCGCGGGCTGCGCGCTCATCGGCGGCGAGACGGCCGAGATGCCCGGCGTCTACCGGGACGGGGAGTTCGACGTGGCGGGCACGATACTCGGCGCGGTCGAGCGGGGGGCCATACTGCCCTCCCCCGGCATAGGCCCGGGCGACGTCCTCGTCGGCTTCCGTTCCGACGGCCCGCATACGAACGGCTATTCGCTCATACGGGACGTCTTCAAGGGCGTCTCGCTCGATACTGTCTACCCCGAGCTAGGCCGTCCCCTAGGAACGGCGCTGCTCGCGCCCCACCGCTCGTACCTGCCGTTGCTGTGGCCCGCGCTCCGGGACAGGCCGGGGCTCGTGAAGGGCCTCGCGCATATCACCGGCGGCGGCTTCGTGGAGAACGTGCCGCGCATACTGCCCCCGGGCCTCGAGGCGGTCATACGGCGCGGCTCCTGGCCGATCCCGCCCCTGTACGGCCTCGTCGAGCGGCTCGGCGGCATAGCCCCCGACGAGATGTACCGGGTCTTCAACATGGGCATAGGCATGATCGCGGTCGTAGACGCGGCGCGGGCCGAGGAGCTGCGGGACGCCGTCGGCGAGGAATGCTGGGTCGTAGGCGAGCTCGCTCGGTACGGCTCCCCGGACGGCAGAGCGCGGCCCGCCAGGACGAGGCTCGCGTGAGCGCGACCGACGCCGGCGCCTATACCGAAGGCGGTACCGGGCTGGTCCGCCTAGTCGTCCTCGCCTCCGGCGAAGGCTCGAACCTGCAGGCCGTCCTGGACGCGAGCCGTGTCCCCGGCTTCGGCGCAGAGGTCGCCGCCGCCTTCTCCGACAGGGAGGACGCCTTCGCCCTGGAGCGCGCGCGGCGAGCCGGTATTCCCGCAGTAGCCCTTCCGTATAAGAAGGGACGCCCTCGTGCCGATTACGACGCCGCTCTCGCCGACGCCGTCGTGGCGAAGCGCCCCGACTTCGTCCTCCTCCTCGGATGGATGCGCGTCCTCTCGAACGCCTTCCTGTCGCGCTTCCCCGGCAGGGTAGTCAACCTCCACCCGGCCCTGCCCGGCGCCTTCCCCGGCACCCGAGCCATAGAGCGGGCGCTCGCGGCGTATCGGGACGGCGCGATCCCGACGACCGGGGTCATGACGCACTACGTCCCCGACGAGGGCGTGGACTCGGGGCCTGTCATAGCCGTTGCCGAGGTCCCGATACGGGCCGACGACGACCTCGCGTCTCTGTCTGCGCGCGTCCACGACGCCGAGCACCGCCTCGTTATTGATACAGTAAAGAACCTTATAGACAAATTTCGCGCAGAGACACAGAGAAGATGAGAATCAATACAAAAGCAGGCCGAAAAGCGGGCAATTGCGTGTTCCGAGGTACTATAGATAGAATCCGTCAAGAGATTCGATGGTTTTCCGCGAGTCTCGTATTCATACCTATCCACCTCATCCTCTCTGTGTCTCTTCGCTATAATTCCCGATCCTAAGGAGCCAGCCATGATGACTGCATTGATATCGGTATCCGACAAGACGGGGCTCGCGGAGTTCGCGGGGAGCCTCGCCTCCAGCGGCTGGAGCCTCGTAGCCTCCGGCGGCACGGCCAAGGCCCTCGCGGCCGCCGGCGTCGCGGCCATGGAGGTTTCCGCGTATACGGGCTCCCCGGAGATACTGGGCGGGCGCGTGAAGACCCTGCACCCGGCGATCCACGGCGGCATCCTGTCGCGGGGGACCGCCGCCGACCGCGCCGACCTATCCGGCCCGGGCTGGTCGGAGATAGACCTGGTCGTCTGCAACCTCTATCCCTTCGAGGCGACGATCGCCCGGCCCGGCGCCTGCGAGGCGGATTGCGTCGAGGAGATAGACATAGGCGGCGTCGCCTTGCTACGGGCGGCCGCGAAGAACTACGCCCGCGTGACGGTAGTCTGCGATCCGGCGGACTACGGCCGGGTCGCGGCCGCGGCGGAGTCGGGCGGCGCCGACGCTGCCTTGAGGCGCGGGCTCGCGGTCAAGGCCTTCGCGCTCTGCGCCCGCTACGACGCGGCGATAGCCTCGTGGCTCGACCCTGGCGCCGGAGCCGGGCTGTTCGGCTTCGCCGGGCAGGCGCTCCGCTACGGCGAGAACCCTCACCAGAAGGCTTGGCTCTATACCGACGCGCCCGGGGACGGCCCTCTGGGCGGGCGCGTGCTGCAGGGCAAGGAGCTGTCGTACAACAACCTGCTGGACCTGGACGCGGCGTGGCGCGCGGCCGCCGGCTTCTCCGGGGCCGCGGCGGTCGTCGTCAAGCACCTGTCGCCCTGCGGCGTAGCCGCGGCCGACGGCGCGTCGTCCCCGGCGCGCCCGCTCGCCGCGGCCATAGCCTGCGATCCCGTCTCGGCGTTCGGCGGCGTCGTCGCGGTCAACCGGCCCTTCGACGCGGACTGCGCTCTAGCGCTCGGCGACACCTTCGTGGAATGCGTCGCCGCCCCGTCGTTCACCCCCGAGGCTCGCGAGCTGCTGGCTAAGCGCAGGAACGCCCGCCTCCTCGAGATGGGCGACCGGCCCGCGGGCGCGCCCGTCGAGTACGAGACGAGGTCCATCGTCGGCGGCTTCCTCAGGCAGGAGATAGACTCCGGCGACCCGGTCGGCGCCGAATGGAAGGTAGTCTCGAAGCGTGCGCCCACGGAGGCCGAGCTGGCTGCGCTGCGCTTCGCGTGGAAGGCCTCGATCCCGGCCAAGTCGAACTCGATACTGCTGGCCGCGCCCATGGATCCGGACGACCCCGCCGCGGGATTCGCTACGGTCGGCATAGGCTCGGGCCAGCCAAACCGCGTCGATTCGGCGCGCATCGCGGTCCAGCGGGCCGGCGAGAAGGCGCGCGGCTCGGTCCTGGCGTCCGACGCGTTCTTCCCGTTCCCCGATTCGGTGGAGGTCGCGGCGGCCGCCGGCGTCACCGCTATCGCGCATCCGGGAGGGTCGATACGCGACGGGCTGAGCGTCGCCGCGGCCGACGCGGCCGGCATCGCGATGGTCGTCACCGGGGTCAGGCACTTCAGGCACTAGGATTCTCGTCCCGGCCGCGCGGAGCCCTAGCGGCTCACGCCCGCCCGGCCGGTCATGTCGAAGGGCAGCTCGAAGCGGGGCAGGAATTCGAGGCCCGTATCGACGAGGCCCGCGCCCTCCAGCCGGTAGCGGACCTCGGCCAGCTTGATAACCTGGTCGAGGAGCGAGCGGCCCATGTCGGTGAAGTTCATCGTCAGGTACAGGTTGGCGGAGACCGTCTCCCCGGCGGGCACCTCGAAGCTGTCGGGGACGCTACCGGACGCCCAATAGCGGCCCTCGCCGTACAGCCTGTACTCGAGCGTCGCGAACGACAGCGGGAAGACGTTGGGGTTAGTCACCTCCAGGCCGAGCCTGAGCCTCGTGTTTATGAGCTCGTCCTTGATGATGCGTATCGAGGAGATCCTCATGACGGGCGGCATGATCCGAGGGAACTCGCAGTCGCGACCAATCGAGGACTCCCCGGGCCCGCCCGCGGGCGACGAGTACGCGAGGCGAGCCTCGACGCGGAACGGGATGGTCGGCGAGTCCCCTTCCGGCGCGTCAGCCTCGAATCGGAAGCTGAAGGCGGCCGCCGCGCCCGGCGCCAGCCGCTCGGAGCCCAGGTCGCGGCTCGCGGGCGCCGCGATCTCCTCGCCGTAGGAGGAGGCGACGAGCCCGAGGGACGACAGCGCGACCTCCGAGGCCCCGGTATTCACGACGCCTACCTCTACCGTCACGCCGGCCGTATCCAGGTCGACGGCGGCGACGGACACCGACGATACGGACACCTCGACCGACGTCGACGGCGCGGGCTCGTCGGTAGCGCACGACGCGAGCGCCGCGGCGGCGGCGGCGACCGCCGCGAATAGGAGCCTCGCGCCGCTCCGGCCGCGTCCCGTCCGCATCTCAGTCGCCCTTCCCGGCGGCAGTCTCCAAGCGCCGGTTGCGTATCCACAGGCTCGCGTCGATGGCGACCAGGGTCGCGTTGATCGCGTAGAGCCATACGACGAAGTCGGGCTTGTAGAGCAGCTTGTTCATTATCCCCGCCGCGTAGCCAACTATGATGACGAGCAGGAAGACGAGGCTCTTGCCCCCGTTGCTCCTCGTCCGGAGCGACTTGCCGATAGAGACGGGCCATGCCGCTCCGAAGCACAGGAGCATGATGATCTCGAAAACGCTCATAGGTTCCTTTCGCTCAGGCTAGCGCCCTGAGGGCCTGCGCCTTCGGGGCCAGCGCCTGCGGGGCTAGCGCCTAGAGGGCCGCGCCGAAGAAGGCGGCTGCCCCGCTCATGATCATGTCTATGGATACGGCGGTCAGTACGAGGCCCATCAGGCGCTCGATCGCGGACAGCAGCTGGACGCCCAGGAGGCGCTTGAAGGTCGACGATAGGAAGAGGCTCGCGAGGGTCAGGGCCATCGTGATTCCCAGGGCCCCTATCCACGCGGGCATCCTCGAGGGGTCGTCCGCCGCCACGAGCATCGCCGTCGCTATGGCCGACGGGCCCGCTATCAGGGGCACGGCAATCGGCACTATAAGGGGCTCCCCCTCGGACGGCCCCTCGCCCATCCTCGCGCCGGCGCCCGGGAATATCATGTTGATGGATATGAGGAGCAGGATGACGCCGCCGGCCGCCTTGAGGCTCGCGTCGCCTATGCCCAGGACGCCTAGCGCGCCGCGGCCCCCGACCATCGCCAGGAGCAGTATGCCGAACGCGACGGCCACCTCGCGGAGTATGACGCGCGTCCGGCGCTGGGGCGACACGCGCTCCAGCGCCGTGATGAACAAGGGTATGTTGCCGAGCGGGTCGGTCACGAGGACGAGTATCATCGTCGCGTGCAGGAACTTGCTATCCATGGGTGCCTCCTGGATCCTAGCCGCCGAGTATACAGGAGACGGCCGCTCGATGGAACGGGGGAGCCGCCCTTGACGGTCCCGCGTCGATGCCGTAGCCTCGCCGTACGCTTCGGGAGGGCTACCATGGAGAGCGGATACCTGCAGGTATACACGGGGAACGGCAAGGGCAAGACGACGGCGGCCATAGGCCTCTGCGTACGCGCCCTCGGCGCGGGCCTCGACGTCTATATAGGCCAGTTCATCAAGGGCATGCGCTATTCCGAGATAGCGGCGCTGGAGGCCCTATCGTCCGCGCTCGGCCCCGGGCGCCTCGTCGTCGAGCAGTACGGCCGCGGCTGCTTCATCTTCCGCGACCCCGAGCGGGCCGATATCGACGCCGCGCGCGAGGGCCTCTCTCGCGCGCGCTCGGCCCTCGAGTCGGGCGGATTCGGGCTCGTGATACTCGACGAGCTCAACGTGGCGGTCAAGGTCGGGGTCGTCGCCGAGGCCGACGCCCTGGCGCTCGTCGCCGCGAGGCGCCCGGGGACGGAGCTGGTCGTCACGGGCCGCTACGCGAGCGACGCGATGCTAGCGGCCGCAGACCTCGTAACCGAGATGCGGGAGGTCAAGCACTACTACCGGGAAGGCGTCCAGGCGCGGGACGGCATAGAGCGATGAGGCTGCCCCGCTTCGTCATAGGCGCGGCCTCCTCGGGCGCGGGCAAGACGAGCCTCGCGCTCGGGCTGCTGGGTGCGCTCTCGGGCCCGGGCGGGCGAGGGCTGGACGCGAGGCCGTTCAAGATCGGCCCCGATTATATCGACGCGGGGCTCCACGCCCTCGTCTCGGGGCGCCCGGGCCGCAATCTCGACGTCAGGCTGATGGGCCGGCGCGCCGTCATGGCCAGCCTCGCGCGCAACGGCGAGGGAGGCGACGCGGCCGTCATAGAGGGCGTGATGGGATATTACGACGGCGCGCCCTATTCCACCGCCGACGTCGCCGCCCTGCTGAAGGCTCCCGCCGTCATCGCGATTGACGCGTCGGGCGCGGCGGAATCGTGCGCGGCGACGGCCCTGGGCTTCGTCCGGTACCGGCGCCGTTCAGGCATCCGCGCCTTCGTACTCAACAGGGTCGGCGGCGAGGCCCATTACCGTATGGCCGCCTCGGCCGTCGGGCGCGCGACCGGCCTTCCCGTCATAGGCTATATCCCGGCCGATCCCGCTCTCGCGATGCCCGAGCGCCACCTAGGGCTCGCCGGGGACGCCGCGGACATCGGGCGCCTCTCTCGGGCCCTCGCCGACGCCGTCGCCGCCCATATCGACCTGGACGCCCTGCTGGCTATCGCGGCCTCCGCGCCGGACCTGCAGGACCTGCCGGGTTCGCCGCGCGGCTCCTTGCCCCGGACCGCCATAGGCGCATCGGGACGCATAGGCTCGGGCCGGAAGCCCGTCATCGCCGTGGCGCGCGACGAGGCGTTCTCGTTCTACTACCAGGATAACCTCGAGGCCCTCGAAGCGATCGGGGCGGAGCTCGCGTTCTTCAGCCCCCTACGCGACGCGGCCTTGCCTCCCGGGACGGCGGCCGTCTACCTAGGCGGCGGCTACCCGGAACTTCGCGCGGCCGAGCTCGGGGCCAACGGGCCGATGCGATCGGCCATCCGCGCCGCCGCGGATGACGGCATGCCTATCTACGCAGAGTGCGGGGGGTACCTCTACCTGCTGGACGGCATCGACGACATGGCAGGCGAGGCGCATCCCGGCTGCGGCGTCCTCCCGGGCAGGGCCCGCGTCGGCGCGAGGCTATCGGCGCTCGGCTACCGCGATTGCCAGACGCTCGGGCCGAGCCTCGTCGGGCCCGCCGGATCGCGCCTCTCGGGCCACGTGTTCCATTACGCCTTCGTCGAGGGCGGCGGGGCGCCCGCCCTAGGGTTGAGGAGCCCGAGCCGTCCAGAGGAGGCTCCCGCGCTCGAGGGGGGCGCGCGAGGCTCCGTCTTCGGCTCGTTCCTGCACGTACATTTCTCGGCGAACCCCGCCCTGGCCAGTCGCATCGTTACGGCGGCTGCGCGCCGGATCAGAACCCCTTGACCCGCCTGCCGCACAGCATATTCTGATAGCAGCGGACGTAGCCGGGATACGGTCCGAGCAATGCGCAGGACCGTAGGGGGGTGCGGGGGGGTATCCCCCCCGTTAGAACCCCTTGACCCGCCTGCCGCACAGCATGTTCTGATAGCAGCGGACGCAGCCGGGGAATATCCCGTCCTTCGATTTCCTCAGGGCGAGGCGGTACTTCCTGGCGCGCTCGCCGTTGTATATCTCGAAGAACGGCTTCTCGCGGATGTTGCCCAGGGGGTAGTCGTTATAGTCGGCGCAGAAGTGGACGTTGCCGTTATAGTCGATGTTCGCCTGGGTCCACGGTACGGAGCAATGCGTCCTGACCGGGACCTCGAGCTTGTTGTAATAGATGTCTATCTTCTCGGGCTTCAGGGCCGGCACCGTGATTATGGGGTGGCCGAAGTCGGTCGAGTGTATGCGCTGGAGGATGTCGTAGAGCTCCTGGCTATCGATGCCCTCGTTATAGCCGGTCGCGTAGCCCGGGAGGCAGGCGATGTCGATGCCGAATTCGCCCTCCATCCGCTCGTGATGCCTCCGGATAATATCGTCGTTCGTGTAGGTCCCGAGGTTGTAGATATGCCAGGCCAGCTTGAAGTCCCTGGTCGCCTCGGACAGGGCGTACAGGTCCTTATAGTTGAGGTTGCTGACCGTCGTCACGATGCCGAGGTACGGATAGTGGGTGCCCTGCCTGGCCTTCTCGCGGTTGATGGCCTCTATGCCGGCGAGAACCTTCTTATACGATCCCGCGCCGCGTATGCGGTCGTTCGTCTCCTCGAACCCGTCCAGGGACACGAACAGGGAATGCCACTTGCTCGCGACTATCCGCTCCGCGTGCTTCTCCAGGAAGGTGCCGTTGGTATTGACGCTGACAGTAATGCCCGAATCCATCATGTAGTCCACGAGCGGCAGGAGGTCGGGATACATGAAAGGCTCCCCGCCCCAGAGATAGGCGATGGGCTTGTTGACCTTGATCTCGTCGACGAGGCGCTTGTAATCCTCTAGGGGGACTACTTTCTTGGCCTCCTCGGCGGCGAAGGAGCCCTTGAGCACGCCCTTGTCCCCGCGTTGGCCGCACATGACGCAGCGGAGGTTGCAGAGCGGGGTCAGGCGGAAATAGATAAGCTTCATCTCGTTAGTCGTGGCGGGATGGAAGACCCTGTCGATCAAGAGCGATTTCTTCTGCGCGACGAAGGCGGATACCATCCTCCTCGCCATCTCGGGGTCCTTCTTGAGCAATTCGGGTATGACCGAGTAGTTAGTCTTCATTAGGCAATCCTATTAATCGTAGTACCCGCGTCAAACGAGCCTGTCGAGGAACGACTTCATTATAGCCGGCGGGGCCGTCCGCGGAAGGAGGCCGAAGAGGAACGCGGCGATCCGGTTCCTGGCGCCGGCTATGGCGAAGGCCTTGCCGTCCTCGAGGGCCGCGAGCCCGACGGCCGCGACCTCCTCGGGGCCGAGGCCGTTCGCGCTCGAGAACCTCTTGTAGGCGGCGCTCTTGACGCCCGCGTTATCGTCGAAATCGGTCCTCACGTAGCCGGGCAGGAGGCAGGTGACGACCACGCCGGAGCCGCGGAGCTCGGCGCGGAGCGCGAGGGTATAATTGAGCACGTAGCTCTTCGTGGCCGCGTAGGCCGCGAAGTACGGCGTGGCGTTGAGGCCGGCGAACGACCCGACGTTAAGGACGCGGCCCGAGCCGCGGGCCTTCATCTCCCGGCCGAACAGCGCGCAGAGGATGGTGAGGGCGCTGACGTTAAGGTTGACCATCGCCTCGACGCCCGCTGGGGAAGACTCGAGGCTCTCGCCGAACACGCCGGAACCGGCGTTGTTGACGAGCAGCTCGACCGCGAGGCCCTTGCCTGCGCACGTCGCGTGCAGCCGCTCCGCGGCGCCGGGAACCGAGAGGTCGCAGACGACGACCTCGGAGGCCGCCGCGTTCGCCCCGGACAGCGCGGCCTTCACCGCGAGGAGCTTAGCCTCGTTACGGCCCACGAGGACTATGGCCCAGCCTTCGGAGGCGAGGCGGAGCGCGAATTCCCGGCCTATGCCGCCAGAGGCGCCCGTGACGAGCGCGTATTTAATCAGCGATTGCATCCTTCATTTATAGACTAGATACTAGAAAAGGAAAAGCCTTGCGATCCGGCCAGGCCTACCATACTATGAAATTACTATCATGACCCCTCCGGGGACTGCGCCTACGGGCGCCCCCTAACCACGACCGACGGAGACGCGCGATGGGCAAGGAACCGAACGAGGCGATACTATGCGTCGACGACGAGGCCATAATACTCATCCACCTGACCATGATGCTGAGGAAGAAGTACGGGGACCGCTACCGCTACGAGCGCGCCTCCAGCGCCGATGACGGCCTCGCCATCGTGGATCGCCTCGCCGGGCTAGGCATCTCCGTCATAGTCATCCTCTCCGACTGGCTCATGCCCGGCATGAGCGGCGATGAATTCCTACGGCTCATCCACGCCAGGCACCCCGATATCAAGGCCATCATTATCTCCGGCAAGGTCGACGACGAGTCGTTGCGGAGCCTCGCGGCCGAGACCGGCCTCGTGGGCTATCTCTCCAAGCCCATCGAGCCGGAGGGCCTATACGCGCTCATAGACGGCATCGAGAGGAAGCGCGACGAGGCCTAGACCCTCGCCACGTATAGGTCGTCCTTGATGGCCATGGTCCAGGTCGTTCCGCCCTCCGCCGAGTACGCTATCGTCCCGCGGAGCTGGTACTCTATGAGCGAGACGACCGTCTTGAGGCCTAGCTTGCCGTCCCTCTCCGGGTCGAAGCCGGGCGGCAGTCCCACGCCGTCGTCGCTCACCTCGAGGAGGAGCGTCCCGGCCTCCCCCCTCGCCAGGTCTACGGCTATGGTGCCGTTCCGGCCCCCGGGGAAGGCGTATTTTATGCAATTGACCACGAGCTCGTTCAAGACGAGCCCGCAGGGCATGGCGGTGTCCAGCAGGGCGACGATGCCCTCCTCGGCCTCGACCCGTATCTCCACGCCGCTCCTCCCGTCCAGGAAGCCTCGCCTTATTTCCCGTACGAGGTCCTCGACGTACTCCTTGAGGTCTATCCTGGAGAGGTCCCGCGACTCGTAGAGCTTCTGGTGGATGAGGGCCATCGACTTTATCCTGCCGACCATTTCCTTCATGACGCCGCGCAGTCCCTCGTCGTCGGAGTAGTAGGTCTGCATGTCGAGGAGCGAGGCGATGACCTGCATGTTGTTCTTGGTACGATGATACACCTCCTGTAGCAGGACCTCCTTCTCGCGCAGCGAAGTAGCCACGGCCTTCTCCGCCCGTACCCGATCCCCTACGTCCAAGTAGCTGGCTCGGATTAGCCGCCTATCCTCGGAGGGGAACCTCGACAGCCTGACATCGCATACCACGATGCCGCCGGACGGGATGCGCAGGTTCCTCTGGACGAGCTGCGGCCGCCCGCTCAGGACGAGCTCCTGATTGGCGGCGACGCTCGCGCCCACGGGAAGTCCGTCGGGCTGATCGACGGCGTACAGGTCTTCGATGCCGATGCCTAGGATCCATTCCCTGCCTTCGCCGAGTAGCCTCTCCGCGCTACGGTTGCAGTCCACGAAGCGCCCGAGGTCCACGTCGAAGACCATGATGGCGTCCGGCGCCTCCTCTACGAGATTACGGTTGCGCTCTTCGCTCCGCCGTAGCTCGACCATGGCGCGGCGCTCCGCCTCCCTCGCCTCGGACAGGCCCTGGAACGATCGATTGAACGCGTCGACGAGGGTATCGATCTCGTCTCCCCTGCGCCGCTTATCGAGGGCTAGAGGCTCATAGGCGCTCCCGGCCACGTTCTCCCGGACGTGGGCGGCGATCAGGACTAGGTGCCGCGTGACCATCCGCTCGAAGAGCGCGAACATGAGCGCCGAGGCGAAGAAGAGCAGGAAGGCCTGGAGCGCCAGCGAGACAATGATCTGGCCGGTGATGTCGGAGATTATCTTACCCGTATCGGTCCGCAGCTCTATAGTCCCCAGGTCTATCTCCCTGTCGCCGTATTCGTAGAACAGCCTATAGGATCGCTCGCTACCGCCCGGCTCGCGATCCCCGGCCGAGAACGCCCGTCCGTCGAGATCCCTCACCTCGACGTAGCTTATGTACGGGAAGAAGAGCATGCCCGAGACCAAGGCCTGGAGCTGCTCAGAGTCGGAGCTCCAGAGGGCCGATTCTATGACGGGCGTCTGGGCTAACCTTACGCGCTCTATGTCCTCGGCGATGGATCGGCTCATGCCCCTATACTGGATGAGGAATTCAGCGAGCGTCGAGACGGCGACGAGGGCCAAGCATGAAGCGAGCATGCTCCTGAGCGCGCGCGAACCTATACCGCCGGTCCGCATCCTAGGGCCCGCCCGTCACCGTATCGACGATCCGGCTCCAGGTCCCGTCAGCCTTCATCGCCTGGAGCGCGGATACCAAACCCGGCACCAGGTCCTTGTGCCTCGCGTTTAGGTATAAGTACATATCGATAGTGGCCAGGGGCGGGCCTAGCTGATAGACGCCCTCGATGCCGAGCCTCCGAATCCTCATCCTACCCTCTAGCGACTCGTAGACGATGGCGTCGACGCGGCCGTGCTCCAGCATCGCGAAAAGGGCGTCGTCGTCCTTTACTCTCACGAGGCGCCGGGCTCCGGCTAGGTTCGCCTCCGGATGCCGCCAACCCCTGATAATGGCGACCCGGTAGGGCCAGAGGCTCTCGTATCCGTCGACCGCGAGGGACTTATCCGCGCCGAACGCGGCGAATTCGTACTCGCAGATGGATTCCGGCACCATGACCAGGTTCGGATACTCCGCCTCGACGCCGGCTAAGCGGACGAACATACCGTCGTCTATGCCCTTGTTGACGTTGATAAGCGTACGCTCCGACGGCAGGAAAGCAATCTTGACCGACAATCCGATGCGGCCGAAGGCCTCTTTGAGGATAAGGTCCTCAAAGCCTGTGCCCTCGGGAGTCGATCGCGGATACGTGTCGTCGGTCACTAGCGAAAGCGCTTGGCCGAAGGCAGCGACGGCCATCGAGCATAGGAGCACCACTATAGGAAATCGCCGCGCCATAGGATACCTCCGCAGGATGTCAAATCTACTGTAGCGCCGGCGATCGCGCCAGAGTCTATCGCCGTACCCCTGGACAGTCTTTGATTTACATGATAATGATTATCATTATCATTCTTTACTACACATCAACTCTCTTGGAGGAATCCATGACCATAGCGATGCTGGGAGAAGGGTCGGAATTCGTCGTCGAGCGCGTCTGCCTATGCAGGGAGACGGGCAGGCGGCTCTCCGACATGGGCTTTACTAACGGGGCGCGGGGCCTGATAGTGCGACGAGGGTTTTTCGGAGGCCCCATTCAGGTCAGGCTCGGAGACTGCGACCTCATGATCCGCGTCTCGGAAGCCGCGGGCGTCGACGTCATTCCGGTGGACGGTACTGTAATGCAGCCTCGCGGGCCATTCGGCAGGTTCTGGCGCGGCGGGCGCGGCGGCCATGGATTAGGACAGGGCGGCCACGGCGGACGCGGCGGAGACCACGGACGGGGCGCCCATGGACGGGGCGCCCACGGACGGAGGCGGAACGATGAAGCGTGACGACTACGCGCCGGCCTCCTCGTCTCCGGGACCCCGCGCGATCACGGCGGCCCTCGCGGGCAATCCTAACGCCGGAAAGACTACGATATTCAACGCGCTCACCGGAGCCCACCATAAGGTCGGAAACTACCCCGGGGTCACGGTGGAGAAGCGGGAGGGCTCGCGGGTCAGGAACGGCAGGAGCTACGGCTTCATCGACCTGCCCGGTATCTACAGCCTGACGGCCTACTCGCTCGACGAGGTAGTGACGAGGGACTTCCTCCTCGACCACCAGCCGGACGTCATAGTCAACGTCATGGACTCGACCAACCTGTCGCGGCACCTGTATCTCTGCTTGCAGTTCCAGGAACTCGGCATCCCGGTCGTCGGCGTCCTCAACATGAGCGACGAGGCCGAGGCCAAGGGCATCAGGATCGACGCGCGCGCCCTCGAGGACGTGCTCGGTATCCCCATGGTCAAGACGGTCGGCCCCAAGAACGACGGCGTCGAAGGGATACTGGACGCCGTCGACCGCGTCGTGGACTCGGGCGGGGGGGCGCCGGGCAAGAGCGTCCGCTACGGCGACGAGATAGAGGACAGGCTCGCGCCGCTCGAGGCGGCCCTCGCGTCGGACGCCGCCTTCGCGGCCAGGTTCCCGTCGCGCTGGATGGCCGTCAAGCTCCTCGAGAAGGACGGCCACGCCTTCGAGAAGCTGGCCGGCCACGCCGACGGGACGCGCATCGCGGCTCTGGCCGGGGAGTCGAGCTCGTGGATAGACGGGCACTTCGGCAAGGACTCGGAGATAGTCGTCTCCGAGCAGCGCTACGGCTACATCCGGGGCGCGGTCAAGGAGGCGGTCAAGGTGGAGAGGAAACCCGACTTCTCGCTGACCGAGGCCATCGACAAGGTCGTGATGAACCGGTTCCTCGCCCTGCCGATTTTCATAGGGGTGCTATGGTCGGTATTCCAGATTACCTTCGCGCTGGGAGAACACCCCATGGCCTGGCTCGAGGGCATGTTCGGCTGGCTCGGCGGAGCCGTATCCGCCGTCTTGCCGGAGGGCCTGCTGCGGTCCCTCCTCGTCGACGGCGTCATAGGCGGAGTCGGCGGGGTCTTCTCGTTCGTCCCCCTGATCGTCATCCTGTTCTTCCTCCTATCCGTGCTGGAGGACGTAGGCTACATGTCGCGGGCGGCGTTCGCGACCGACAAGATCCTGCATACCTTCGGCCTGCACGGCCAGTCGGTATTCCCGATGATGCTCGGCTTCGGGTGCTCGGTGCCCGCGATCATGGCCGCGCGCACCCTCAAGAGCCCGCGGGACCGTATCGTGACGATACTCGTGATACCGTTCATGAGCTGCGGGGCCAAGCTCCCGGTGCACGTCCTGTTCGCCGCGGCGTTCTTCCCCCGTAACGCGGCTAACATGGTCATGCTCGTCTACGCCATAGGCGTCGTCCTCGCGCTAGGCTCGGCCTGGCTGCTCAAGAGGACGGTGCTACGCGGGGAGGCGACGCCGTTCGTCATGGAGCTGCCCCCGTATCGCGCGCCTACCGCGAGCGGCCTCGCGTGGCACGTGTGGGAGAAGACCAAGCACTACGTCCAGAAGGCGGGAACCGTCATCCTCGCCTCGTCGGTGCTGATATGGGCCATCACTACCTTCCCGGCCTACGAGCCGAGCGCGGCCGAGCTGCAGGCCGCCCGGGCCGGCTTCCTGGCCGACCGCCCGGGCGCCACGGAGGAAGAGATTTCCTCACGCCTCGAGACGGTCGTCGCGGAACGGGCGCTCGGCCATAGCGCGGCCGGGACCATCGGGAAGTTCATAGAGCCGGCGTTCAGGCCGCTCGGCTTCGATTGGAAGCTAGGAGTGGCCACCGTCACCGGCTTCGCGGCCAAGGAGGTCGTCGTGTCTACCCTGGGCGTGCTGTACAGCGTAGGCACCGAGGAGAGCGAGGAGAGCGAGGGCCTCCGAGAAGCCTTGCGCGGCGACCCTAACTGGACGCCGCTCCTGGCCTTCGCGATGATGGTCTTCACCCTGGTCATACCGCCGTGCTTCGCCGCGCTCGCGACGATACGGGCGGAGCTGGGCTGGAAATGGCTCGGATTCGCGTTCGCGTTCATGACGACGCTCGGCTGGGTCCTCGGAGCGGCCATCTTCCAGATAGGCTCCCTGGCGGGGCTCGCGTGAGCCCCGCGATACAGGCCGCGCTCGTCGCGGTAGCCGTAGGCGCCGCGGCGGCGTACGCAGTCGTCTCCGCGATACGGGCGGCCCGAGGCAAGCGGCCTAGCTGCTGCCTACCGGGAGCGGATGTCACCGAGGCCGGCGCGGGGGACTCCCCCTGCCGGGCTTGCCGCGGTTGCGGGGAACGAGGCGACGGAGCTCGCGGGGGATGAGGCGGTTCCGGAACGGGGCCGCCCTATACCTTGAACCGGTCGGTGCCAGCCTCTACCTTGGAGACCATCCTCGCGTTCATGGCGCCTAGCTCGGTTACGCGCCCGGTGATCGCCTTGATGCCGGCGGATTCCGTTCCTATCGCCCCAATCCTGCCCTTCAGGTCCTCGGTAAGGCCCAGTAGCTGGCGCATCTCCTCGACGGCGACGCCGGCGCCCTGGGTCATCTCGGCGGAGGCGCCCCGGACCTCTTCGGTCACGTTCCTGATGGACGAGAGCGACTCGAGCACGAGCCTGGAACCGGTTCCCTGCTCGGCGACGGCCGCCTTGATCTCCGTCTCGAGCTCGCCGACTCGGCGGACGTGGCCCGCGATGTCCTCGAAGGCGCGCTCGGCCTCTATCGTCGACCCGACGACCTTGTCGATGCCGTTCCTGATGCCCGCCACGCTGGCGCTGATCTCCTTGGAACGGGACTGGGACAGCTCGGCGAGCGTGCGTATCTCGTCGGCGACCACGGCGAAGCCGGCGCCGGCGTCGCCGGCGTGCGCGGCCTCTATGGCCGCGTTCATGGCGAGGAGGTTCGTCTGGGCCGCTATGGATTGAATGACCTTGTTCGCGTCGATGAGCCCCTGCGACCGCTCGGCTATGTCCTTGACCAGCACCGAGACGCCCCCGAGCTTGCCCTTCCCGGCGTCCGACGCGGAGACGAGGCGCCGCATGTACTCGCCGAACGACTCGACGTTCTTGGCGATGGAGCCCATCGAGCCGACCATCTCCTCGATGGAGGCGGACGATTCTGCGATCCCGCCCTTCTGCCTCTCTATCATCCTGTCGAGCGACTCGATATTCCTCGTTATCTGCTCTACGGAGGAGGATACCTCCTCGACGCTGGCGGACTGGTTCTCGGTGCCGCGTATTACCGCCTCGATGGCCTCGTCTATGCGGCGCACGGCGGCGACGGCGGCGGCCATGCCCGAGTCCAGCTCTACGGAACCGCCCCTCAGCTCCGAGACCGCCGACTTCGTGTCGCGGATTATGCCGGCGAGCTTCTCGGCGAATCGGTCGAACGAGCGGGCCATCGCGCCTATCTCGTCCTTGGACCTGATGTCCAGGCGCCTGGTCAGGTCGCCGTCGCCCTCCGCGATGTCCCGGAGCAACGCTCCGGCCTTCAGCGCGTGCGACGAGACGGACCTGGCGACCAGCAACGTCGTGACGAACTGCGCGAGCAGGACCGCCCCGAAGGTGGAGAGAAGCATGGCCATCATCGCGGAGGAGCCGGACGCCTCGCGGACGCTCGACATCTCCTCCTCCACCATCAGCGACCAGGCCGCGTTCGTATCGGATACCCTAACCGGCGTGAGCACCCTCAGGATCTCCGCGCCGCCGTCCGCGGGGGCGACGTGCGCGCGATAAGGCCTTCCCTTTCTGATCGCTTCGGACTCGTCGGTACGCGCCGGGTCCAGGCTAAGGATCGATCGGCCCAGCAGGGCTTGATCCGACACTTCGATGTACTTGTAATCGTTATCGAACAGCGAGTAGTCCGACCCCGTCTGGAGGCTCAGATCGTTAATCATGCGCGCGATAGAATATGCCGGTATCTCGACGCCGACGACGCCCATCGACTTCCCGCCGTATACGATGGGGGCGGTAACGCAGAATACGGGCCCCGAAGAGCCGGCGCCCGGAAGGTACGGCCCGATGATAGCCGAGGATAGCGTCGTGAACGCGGCGATATAGCGCCTCTCCGCGCGGACGCTATCGGGCAGCGTACTCAGCTCGACTCCGTTCGGGCCCTTGGAGAAGGCTACGCAGAACGACCCGCTGGCGTTGCCGTATTTCGTGCCCGCGTAGGCCGAATCACGGCCGTCCACGGCGTTCATCCCCCAGGCCGTCCATACGGATACGAACGACGAGTTCCGCTCCGCGATGGCCTTGAGCATTGTCACGTACGAGGACCGCCTGTCGGCCTCGGGAATGGAGTTATACCCCTCGAATATGGTCGCGAGCGTCTTCACGGTAGTGAAAGGCGCTTCCAAGAGCGCCTCGAGGCCGTACGCGTAGCGCTCAGAGACGGCTACGACCTGGTTCTCGGCGGAGGCTATGGCCGCCCTTACCGAGGTAAGCACCGCCACGGCTCCCGCGGCGCCGAACAGGACAGCGGAGACGCCCAGGACGGGCACGAGTATCTTCGACCTAATAGTCATAACGTCACCTCATCAGACCCGGATAATCGCAAGCCGCGTCGACCGGCTGAATTTGCGATCGTGGAGATAATAGCCTACAATGCATCTCGATGTTCGGTAAAAAAACTCCCTCGGGCGGAAGGCCTAGCCCGATCGCCCGATCGCTGTATCGAGGGATTCTCCTGATCGCTCTCTCGGCAACATCGGCCTGGGCCCAAGGAACTGCCGCCCCTTCCCCCGCCGCGCCGCGAGGAGGCCGCGTCGTCGCTATAGGAGGCGACTGGGGATATCCTCCGTACGAGTACCTCGACGAGGCGGCCAAACCGAGAGGCTTCAATATCGACCTCGTCACGAAGATCGCCGAGGTCGAGGGCTTTTCCGTAGTGCTGAGCCTCTCCTCCTGGAGCGAGGCCCGAGCGCGGCTAGACCGGGGCGACGTCGATATGCTAGCGGGCATGTACAGGAGCCCGGAACGGGAGGCGGTCGCCGACTTCACCTCGCCTCACTTCAGTACCGTGTACAGGATATTCGCGCCCAAGGGAACGAGCATAGCCAGCGTCGAGGATCTCAAGGGACTGCGCGTCGCGGCGCAGAAGGACGACATGGGCTACGAATTCCTCATCGCCAACGACGTCAGCCCCAGTATCGTCGTCGAGGACTGGAAGGACCTGTTCTACACCATCAAGAGCGGCGCGGCGGACTGCGTCGTCTCGTCGGCGCTCCAGGGCTGGCGGGCCACGAGGGACAGGTCGTTCGCGCGGATCGAGGCCGTCGGCCCCCCGCTCTTCGTCGCCGAATACTGCATGGCCGTACGCGAGGGCGACGCGGAGCTATTGGCGATGCTGAACGAGGGCCTGAGCATACTCAAGACCTCCGGCGAGTACGACGCCATATATAGGCGCTGGTTCGGCGACTTCGGGGAAACGGGAAGCGATCGCCCCCTCGGCCTCGTGGCGGCGCTGCTCGCGATCGCCTTGACGCTAAGCGCCGCGGCCGCGATCTGGACGGTAACGGCGAGGTCCATGGTTCGCAAGAAGACGTCGGAGCTATCGGACGAGCTGGAGAACCGCGCCGAGACCCAGGCCCGCCTCCAGGAAGCGCTGCTCGGGGCCGACGCCGCTAGGCAGGAGGCGCAGCGGGCGGCCCAGGAGAAGACTGCGTTCGTCGCCTGGGTTAGCCACGAGTTGCGCACCCCGCTCCACGGCATCCTGGGAGCCACCGAGCTGCTCGGCAGGACTGGCCTGGACGAGGAGCAGGCCAAGACGCTCTCCATGGCCCGGTCCTCCGCGGAGCAGCTCTTCAGGATACTATCCGACCTCCTTGACGCGGTCGGCTCGAACAAGGGCTCGCTAAGCTTCGAGCGGGTCGAATTCTCCTTCGAGGACTTCGCCTCGTGGCTGGAGTCGGTGCTGCGCCCGGCCGCCGAGGAACGCGGCCTCGCGTTCAGGTTCCAGGCCAACGGCAGCTCGCGCCGCATCCTAGCCGACAAGAACCGCATCGCCCAGGTGATCATGAACCTGAGCATGAACGCCATCAAGTATACCGATCGCGGCGAGGTGGAACTGGCGCTCGCCCTTCACGAGGACAGCCTCTATATATCGGTAAAGGATACCGGGCCCGGCATCCCGGACGAGGCCAAGGACAAGATATTCCAGCCCTACTACCGGGTCGATCGCAAGCAGTCGAGCTCGGCGGGAGGGCTCGGGCTAGGGCTCGCCATCGTCAAGTCGATCGTGGACGCGCTAGGCGGCTCGATACGCTACGAGACGCATCCGAGCCTCGGCACGCATTTCGAGGTGAGCCTCCCGTTATCGTTCGCGGCGCCCGAGGGCGAGGCCGTTAGCGGCGCGAGAACGGCGGCTTCCGGGAGGGAAGCCGAGCCGGCGCCCGCGGAACCCGGGCCGCCGTCGGGAACGAGGGCAATAGTCGCCGAGGACGAGGCTATCAACAGGCTATACCTGAAGCGAGTCCTCGAGTCGGCCGGCTACGAGGTGATGCAGGCGATAGACGGGGAGGCGGCGCTGGAAGCCGCGTCGAGCGGAGAATGGGGCTTCATACTGATGGACGTCAGCATGCCCAGGATGGACGGCCTCGAGGCGACGCGCCGGATCCGCGCCATCGAGGGCGAGAGGCGGTCCGGGCGGGTACCGATTATAGCGTTGACCGCGCACGCCTACGCGGAAGACAGGCAGGCGTGCACCGAGGCGGGCATGGACGGGTTCCTCTCCAAGCCCTTCACCGAATCGGCGCTCTGGGCCGAGGTGAGGAGCGTCACGGCCTCGCTCGCGGCCGCGGCAAGGTCAGCGGACGAGAACGCGGCAGCGGACGCGGCGAAGGGACCTTCGGAACAATAGCCGTTCAGGCAGCCTAGGCCGAGAAGAGCCGCTCCAGGTAATCCCTGGCCTCGAGCTGCTCCGGCAAGCCGTTCTCGAGCTCCAGCGACGCCCAGTCGCGCGGCAGGAAGCCGGCGTAGGCGGCGAGGTAGTCGAGGTCGGCTAGCGTCGAGAACTCGTGGTGGTCCCAGGTCCCCGACCACTGATTGGGGACGCCTATCCTGATGGCCGACAGATGGCAGCATCCCACAGGGTAGCGCCGGAGCTGGGCCGTCACCGTCTCCACGTAGGCGGTCCGTCCGCAGATCCTGGCGTTCTCCAGGTGGGAGAAATCGGGGCACATGCCGCCGATGGCGGGCCCGCCGTCGCCGTCCAGCTCGGCGTCCTCGGCCGGCTCGTCGACGTTCTCCACGAATATGCGCTGCGCGTAGCGAGCCGGCACGGGACCGAATGGATGGGAACTGGCCCGGGGGTGTATATTGAACGCCTCGGCGCCGAACCGATCGGCCAGGTAGGCTATCTCGTCGGCGCCGCAATCGGAGCGGAGATGCACGTGGGGGATGCGTAGCCCAGCTATGCTTTCCAGCTCGCTATATAGTTCCCGGCGCTCCGCCGCCGAGAGGCAGGTCGGGAATAAGGCTATACGGCGAATATCCGAGCGGCGCAGGTCGTCTATGAACGCGGGCATGCGCTCCTTCTTGGTGCTGGTGAGGCCGGGCAGTATAATCATGGACCCTATGATGTGACGACGCGCCGTCCAGGGTCAAGGCGCGCAAGGAGCGGAGATGTACCATCCGAAGACGAACGAGTGGGACGAGGCCATGAAGGCCGTGTTCGATAGGATAGACGCCCTCCTCGAGGACAGGTACGGCGGCTCCTGGCGGCTCAGGCGAAATAGGCCGGAACGCGGGACGACGGCCAACCCCGAGGCCGACGGTCTATTCAACGTCGGGGTATTCTTCACTCCGGGCTACGGTAGCCGGCTAGGGCGCGGCTACCTCGTCGAGGTCGTGCTCGCGACGGAAGAGGCCGTCCCCGCAAGGAAGCGCGACGAGATCGAGTCCCTGGTCCGGGACCTCCTCGTCGAATACCTGCCGGAGTACTTCCCGGGCAGGAACCTATCCGTCGACCGCGACGGCTCCATGTACAAGATACACGGGGACCTCGGGCTGGGAAGGGCCTGAGGCCCGGAACGCTTGCATTTGGTGAAAAGCTAGTTTTTAATCGCCCGGCCCGCTACACTATCGCTATGGAAATGGACGACCACGAATTCGCTCGCCGCCTCAACGCGCTCACCGAGGCGGTGCTCGACAAGAGCGACATTCGAGACATGGCGCAGGCCCTGGTAGACAGGCTAGCGGCTCTATGCGAGGCCGACTCGGGCTATATAGCGTTCTGGGACGCCGAGCGCCGGGCGACGATACCCGTCGCCGCCTTCGGCCCGCATCGCGATTCCTACCCGTCGTTCAGGATCGAGTCGGGCGAGCCCAACCTGACCGCGTCCCTGGCCGAGACCGGCCGCACCCTGGCCGTGGAGGACTCCGCGGGATCGGAATTCGTCAGCCCGCGCATCGCCTCGCTATTCTCGGCCCGCTCGTTCCTCGGGCTTCCGCTGGCGTCCGACGGCAAGGTGATGGGCGCCATCATCCTAGGCTACTCCCTACGGCGCGCGTTCCCGCCCGAGGAGATATCGAGGGCCGAGCGGGCCGCCAGGCTCGCGTCCTTCGCCCTAGCGAAGATGAGGCTGCTCGAGGAGGAGCGCAGGAGGACGGAGGAGCTGACCGCCCTCAACCGCATAGGCATGGCGATCAACGCGGACCGGGACCTGGATAGGGTCGTGCGGACTATCTTCGAGCAATGCAGGGGGATCATCGCCCTGGATACGTTCTATCTCGCCCTCTACGACGATGAGCGCGACGAGCTCAGGTTCCCCTTGTTCTACGACGACGGGAAGATTCTGCCCTTCGCCGCTCGTCGCATAGGGGAGAATCCCGGGATGAGCGGGCTGATACTCAGGACGCGGAAGCCGCTTTGCATCCCCGACGCGTCGATCCCGGAGGTACAGGAGGCCTATAAAGTGGTACGCGCCGGAGGCAAGCCGGCCAAGGCGTACATAGGCGTTCCCTTGCTCTACGGCGACCGCGTGCTGGGCGTGCTATCGGTGCAGAGCCAACAGGCCAACGTCTATACCTCCCGCCACGTCCAGCTGGTCGAGACAATCGCGGCGCAGTCAGCGATCGCTATAGAGAACGCGCGGCTCTACGGCGAGCTCCAGCGTCAGTCCATCACCGACGGCCTGACGGGCGCCTATAACTTCAGGCATCTCTTGGAATTAGGGCCGATGGAATTCGCGAAGGCGTCCAGGTACGAGAGGCCCATGGCCGTGCTCTTCTTCGACATAGACCGATTCCGGGACTTCAATAATAGCTACGGCCACGCGATAGGCAACGAGGTGCTCAAGGCGGTAGCCGACACGGTCAGGGCGTGCATACGCGAGATCGACCTGTTCGCGCGCTTCGGCGGGGAGGAATTCGTGATAGTCCTGCCCGAGACGCCGCCGGACGTGGCGGCGCTCGTCGCGGAGCGCGTCAGGGCCTCGATCGACGCGCTCCGCGTATCCGCGCCCGACGGCAGCGAGGAGCTCCACGTGACCGTAAGCCTGGGCGTCTCGTGCTCCTGCCGCGGCGCGGCCGACTTCCAGCAGCTCCTGGACTCGGCCAACGCGGCGGAGCGGGAAGCCAAGACCAACGGGCGGAACCGCGTGGAGATGGCGCCCTAGGCGACGGGCCTCCTGCGAGCGCATTGACTATCCTATCAGGGCATGGTCCGATAGCGCCGACATCATCTTCATTCTCTAGGCTAAGAGGAAACACGGCCCGGCAGGTAGTCCGGGCGGCCTGCTCGGACGGCGTCGTACGCATCTGGAAGCTCACATCCGGCCCGGAACCTACTAACAACGACCTGTTAGCCCTCTACGCAGCCGCTCGGATGCCGGGCCCGCGAGGCGGCAAACGGCATCCCGCGCTATCGCCCCGACCGTACGCGCCCGAGCGCCGGTCCCGTGCGGACTCCCCCGGAGGCCAAGCCTTGACGCGCGGCGCGCGCGATCGCCGGGACGGCGTAGAGCAGCGTCACGGCCTCGGCCGCGGGCATCGCGAGCCAGACGCCCGCCTGGCCGAGGAGGCGCGGCAACGCGGCTATGGCGACGACGGGTAGCGCGAGCCCGCGGAGCGCGGCTATGGCCGCCGACCGCCTCGCGTCGCAGCGCGCGGTGAACCAAGCGGCCGCGACCGCGTTGTAGCCGTTGAACAGGAACCCGAGCCCGAACAGCGCGAATCCCCTCGCGGCGATATCGGCTACCTCGGCGTTCCCTCCAGTCCAGAACGACGCCGCGGCCCGGCCGCCTAGCGCGGCGGCGGCGAAGGCGGCGGCCCCCGCCGCGAACGCGGCCCTGGCCGCCATACGGAACGCCCCGACGCTCGAGCTTTTATCTCCGGCCCCCTCGGCCCGGCCCGCCAGGGGAGCCATGCCGATGCACAGCCCGGCGACAACCATCGATTCGACGAACGACAGGTAGCCCGCGACCGTGATCGCCGCGAGGCCCGCCGTCCCCATGGTCGCGAGGCACGCGGCGTTGACCATCCAGGCGGTGAGCGTCACCGAGTACTGCCCGATGAGCTCCGACAGCCCGTTCGACAAGGCCGACGCGTATTCCCGGGCCGAGAGCCTCGGGCGGACGAACCGGAACGACGAGCGGCCGAGCAGGACGCGGGCGAGCCCCGCGGCGCAACCGACGGCGGAGGCTACGCCGGTCGCCGCCGCGGCGCCCTTGACGCCCCAACCTAGCGCGGCCACGAATAGCCAGTCGAGCGCCACGTTGGCGACGTTGGCGACGAGGCCTATGGCGAGCGCGTCAGCGGGGCGGCTCTCGGCGCGGGCGAACACGGAGAGCGTCATGTTGAGCATCATGAAGAAGTATCCGGGTACCATGACGGACAGATAGTCGCGGAGCGTGAGCGACAAGGCTCCGCCGCGCGCCAGGAGCGGGGCGACCGCGCCGACGGCCAGGCCCGAGGCGATGGCGGCCGCCCCGCATACCGCCGTCACGACGGCGGCGGCGGCCGTGAAATAGCGCGAGGCCCTCTCCCCGTCGCCCGCGCCCAGCGCTACGGCGGCGGGGCTCGAGAAGCCGACGGCGACCATGAGGGCCAGGCCCATGAAAGCGTACAGGAGCGGCAGCCCCAGGTTCACCGCGGCGAGGGCGTCGGGTCCCACGACGCGGCCTAAGAAAGCGCCGTCCACGAGCACGACGCCCGACGTCAGGAGCATCGATACGATCGCCGGAACGGCGTTAGCCGCGTACAAGCCCCTTAGGCCCGCCGCCTTAGGAAAAGTCCCTTGTTGATTGCCCATAGAAGTGTCCTCCTCATCGATGATGAGGACACTAGCGCCTACGCAGTCGTCGCCGCTTCTTATCCCGAGGCCCGGCGCGTTTGCCGCCCCGACGCTTCGGTTCTGATTTTCCGCTAAGGGCCTCCCGTCAGCCTCGGGCGGGGACGCATATCTCGCAGGCTATGGTTCCGTCGGGCCGGCCGGCTGACCTATATATCTCGAGCGACGGTCCGTCGCCGAGAGTCAGGCCGTGCCTGGGCATCCATATCGCCACGAGCTCGTTGAAGCCGTAGATCATGTCGGCGACAGGCGCGTCGAAGGCGTAGACCGCGCAGACGCGCTCCGGCAGGCGGAGGTATCCCGGGCCGCGGCCCTCGGGCACGGCTACGCACAGGTCGTACGACGATCGGGCAGGGTCGCTCGTCAGCGGATCGTCTCGGGATATGCCGACGAAGAGAGGCTCCGTCCCCGGGAATTTCGCGGCGACGCGGATGCAGAAGGAATGCCATGCCGGGCGGAGATCGGCGTAAGGGCCCCTGAAGCGTTCACGGTACAGGGTCATCGCGGGGACGGTCCTGACCGAGCAGACGGATTCGAGCCTGGCCGCGGCCGCGGCGCCGGTCCGGGTCGCGGCGATCCGCGATAGCACGGCCCGGTGCTCCTCGCGCGCGACGGAAGCGGGGTCGGCGCGATACGCCGAGGGGCTGGCCCCGTAGCGGCGCTTGAACGCGACGCTGAAATTAGAGCTCGAATAGCCGGCCTCGGCGGCGATATCGGTAACGCTCATGCCGGGGCTCTTGAGCAGGCGGGAGGCGGCTCGCTCGAGTCGCTGGCGCAGAAGGAACTCGCCCAAGGCTTCTCCCGCTACGGCCTTGAATATACGGCCGAAGTGATCCACCGAGTACGCCGCCCTATCCGCCACGTCCCTAGCGCTCGGGCGCTCGTCGGGGTGCTCGTATATCCACGAGACGGCTTCCTCGATTATCTTAACGTGATCGATCATGCGAGCGATGATACATCGGGGAAGGCGCGGCCGTCAAAAAAAGGGGCTACGCGAGCCAATCCTCGGGTAGCCCCTGATAGCGTAGGGCGAACGCCCCCGCGACTAGCCTATTCCGACGCGCCGAGCCCGGCGATTCGGCCGAAGGTGAAGATGTCGGCGATGGCGTTTCCGCCAAGGCGGTTGCCGGCGTGCACGCCGCCCGTCACCTCTCCTGCGGCCCACAGTCCCGCGATAGGCTCGCCCTTGTCGTCCAGCACGCGGGTCTTCGTATCGATCCGGACGCCGCCCATTGTATGGTGCAGCGACGCCTTGCGGGGGCTGATGCAGATGCCGACCTCCGGGTGGGACTCGATATACGCGAGGTCGATGGCGCCCGATATGACTTCCTTGCCGAAGTCCGCGTCCTTCTGCGACTCGACGAAGCCATTGTACCGCTCGATTGTCTCGCGCAGCTGCCGCTCGGTGAACCGTGGGGCGCTACCCGCGGCGGCGGTCTCGGTCGCCTTGGCCAACTCGGCCAGGGTCGAGCCGTACCAGATATGGCCGCCGTCCACCATCGGCGCGATCCGGGCGTCCTTGGCCGCGCCGGTTATCATCTTGCTCGGCTTGCTCGGGTCGCCCCGGCCGGCGTAGATGATATAGAAGACGCCCTTATCGAGCATAAGGGAGGCCTTAGCCAGGACGTCGCGCTCGGCGTACTCGTTTACGAAACGCTTTCCCTTGCCGTCTATCCATATCTGCTCGGCCGCGTCCGCCCAGATGCCGTCGGTCATGGTGCCCTTGGTAGGTGAGGACGAGGGCATCATCTGGGCCACCTGCATGCCGGTAACCCCGGCGCCTACGCCCTGGGCCATCACGATGCCGTCTCCGGTATTGGTGCCCATGTTCGTGGACAGGGTCCTCTCGGAGAGGTCCTTGCCCCAGTACTTATCGTACTTCTTGACCATGACCGGGTTCGCGCTGTAACCGCCGGTCGCGAGCACCACGCCCTTGGCGGTCTTGATGGAGACGGTAGTCCCGTCGGCCTGGACCGCCTTCGCTCCGACTACCCTTCCAGCCGCGTCCTCGACGAGTTCCGTGCCGCGGGTCTCGGTATAGATCCTGACGCCATACTCCAAGGCTTTCTTCTCGAGCTGCGGGATACGCTCCGCGCCTGACATGAAGCCGTGGGTACGCGGCCACATGGCGCCGAGGACCGTGCCGAGCCCGGGATATCCGCCGTAGTCGGCGGCGCTTCCGTACGAGGCCTTGAGCCCGACGCTGTCCATCCAGGCGAACGTATCCAAGGCGCTGCTCGCCAGGGTCCTGGCCAGCTCCAGCTCCGGGGCTATCCACGAGCCGTCGTCCATCTGGCGGAGCCCGCCCGTATAGATATGCCACATATGGAGGGCTACCGAGTCGAAGCCGGGCATGTCCGTCCCTGCGGCCTTGCCTCTGTTCGCCGCGTAGAAGGCCGATATATCGGACTTAAGCTCCGCGAGCACGTCCTTCCACTCGGGATAGCGATCGAACCTGAGCGCGGGGCTGGCGGGATCGAGGGCCAGGTAGTCGTCCATCGTCTTCTTCTGCGCCTTCGACAGGATCATCTTGGCTTGGGCCTCGGGATCGACGGCGTTATAGGCGGCTCCCGCCATCATGGTATTGCCGCCCAGGACGGAGCCCTTCTCGATGAGTATGACCTGGGATCCGGCCTGCGCGGCGGTAATGGCCGTCGTTAACCCGGCTCCGCCTCCTCCCATCACGAGGACGTCGGTCGACCAGGACTGCGCTGGCTTGGCCTTGGCCTTGTAGGTCTTGGCCCGCATCGCGGCTACGTCCATTCCGGCCTTCTTGAGCGCGTCGGCGACGGCGTTCTTGATGCCGTTACTGGCTATAGTCGCTCCGACGACGGCGTCCACCCCGAGGGCCTGATGCTCCACGATCTGGGCCGGGACCCGCTCGAACGCGACCCTGGTAACGTACGGAGTCTCCTTCGCGCTCAGCACCTTGATGTTCGTAATAACGCCGCCTTCGAGGCTTACTTCCACCTTGATGGGCCCTTGCATGCCGTACCCGGTGCCTTGGTAGGTCCCGGATATCGTCGCGCCGCTGTCCTTGACCTTGCCGGCGGATCCGGTAGTACAGCCAGCGATCGCGACCAGCGCCGCGATCATGAGCGACGCGATCGCGATACTTAATCTTTTCCTCACGTTAAAACCTCCATGCGGAGCTGACCGCCCGCCTAGCCACGGTACATCTAGACTCGGCTTTAGGGTCAATGACATTTTTTTTATAAATATGCGATTTAAGCGCTCAGGCAAACCGCGGCCTTCCCCCGCGCGTAGCCGGCGGGGTTCGATCCTATTTCGCCTTAACACCTCGATCGATATTAATTACTTATTTTATAAGGGAAAATACCATGAGTCACGGAAGGGTAGGAGCATTCGGGAAGGCCTCCTTCAGTCGAGCCGCCAGGCTATCGCCGAATGATCGGGATATCTCCGCCCGAACCTTACAGCGGGCTATAACCTTGCTCGTTTGTTCGCGAGCCGCGTCCCGTGCTAGAATCGTCGCATCGAGCCTAGGAGCGCGGAGCGTATCGGGATGAAATGCAAGATAGGCCTCTTCAAGAGCTGGACCGGCGTCTCGGAGGGGACGCTACGCTATTATGAGAAGCTGGGGCTGATTCAGCCGTATAGGGACGCCTATAACGAGTACCGCACGTACGACGAGGTCGATTTCCTCCAGCTGATACAGATCAAGCAGCTCAGTAGCTTCGATATTCAGCTAAAGGACCTACCCTGCGAGGGCCGCGCGGTCTCTATCGACGAAATGCGCGGGATGCTGGCCCGGCGCCGCGAGAACCTGGAAGAGGAGATAAACCGCCTGTACGACCAGCTCGCCAGGATCAAGCTGCACGAGTCTTTCTTCGGCCAAGAGTACGGCGGCGAGACCGAAATACAAAAGGCCAATATACGGGGCATCTATAGACTTTTCATATCGGACCCCGCGGTATACCGCCATCCGGCCGCCTCGGAGATATCCAAGCGGTGGCTCTCGAACATGCCTTACGCGCACGCGACGCTTCGCATACCGTTAAAGGAATTACGATCGCCCGAAGGCCCGCCCTACCCCGTTTCCTTAGGTATAGGGATGCTGGAACGGTACTTCGTAGAAGCCAGGGATACGTTCCGCGCCCCCATGCAATACTCGGCCCCGCATACGTGCGTATCCGGGAATATAGTAGTGGAGGACTTGAACCGAATCACCCGCAAGGACCTGGAGCCCTTCTTCAAGTATTTCGAGGCTAACAGCCTCATCCCCTGCGACGATATGTACGGCTGGATCGTGTTCTTCGCGCGCTGCAGCGAGGGATCGAGATACTATATCAGCCTCCGCGTCGCGGTAGCGTGATCGGCCTGGGCGGGCCGCGATCGAGGCACGCGGCCTTCCATTGACCTTATAGCCTTTAGAGGCTTTAGGATCGGACCTCGGCCGGATCCCGGCCGAGAGGAGCACACGAATGAATCAGATCAGACTCAAGAGGCTCTCGGGCCTGCTCGCGCTCATGGGGTTAGTCGCCTCCCTATCGGTCTCATGCGCGTCGGTAGATGGATCGAAGGGCCTCGCCTTCAAGCCGGGCACGTACTCGGCCGTCGCCCAGGGCAACGCGGGCGACGTCCGAGTTACGGTTACCTTCAGCGAGACGAGGATCGTATCGATAGAGATAGGGGAGAACGCCGAGACTCCCGGCTTATCAGATCCCGCCTTCAGGGACGTTCCCGCCGCGATCATCGAAGGCCAGACGCTGGCCGTCGACGCCGTATCCGGCGCGACCCATTCGAGCGAGGCCATCCTCTCCGCCGTAGCCGATTGCGTCGAGCAGGCCGAGGGCGATGTCGAGGCGATGAAGGCCAGGTAGGGAACGGAGGGCGCGAGGCCTCCGGACCGGGGGGGACCGGCGGGCCTCGGGATCTACTCGGCCATCTTCTCTATCTTGAAGTATACCGGCCTCGTGCCGTCGGTGCAGCAGGCTATAAGGGTATCCTCGCCCTGGTACCACATGCCGAAGCCGCCGCCGGAGAAGAACGCGACGACGACCTTGTATATATCGTCCCAGGCCCAGGGGCAGAAGCCCCGGGGCATGCCCGACACGGCGTCGGCGACGAACTCCTGTCCCGGGCGGAAGACCTCGCACGGCCCGAGCGTCTTCCTGCGCTCGTCCGCGACGTACCGGTCCACGTATTCCTTGTTGAAGGAAGTCTCAAGGACGGTGATCCTGCAACGGCTCATGGCATCCCTTCATGCGCCCCAGGCGCCTCCAACGAGGGCGGGCCGCCTTCCGGCGGCCCGCTTCGACGATAGGAGGCCCGGAGGGGGCCTTATCTCTTCAGGTTATAGAACGTCTTCATCCCCGGGTATTCCGCGATGCCTTCCATCGCGTCCTCGATGCGCATCAGCTGGTTGTACTTGCAGATGCGGTCGGTGCGCGACATGGAACCGGTCTTGATCTGGCCGGTCTCGAGGGCTACGGAGAGGTCAGCGAGGAACGTGTCCTCGGTCTCGCCGGAGCGGTGGGAGATGATGGCGGTATAGCCGGCCTTCTTGGCCATGTTGATGGCCTCGATGGTCTCGGTGACGGTGCCGATCTGGTTGAGCTTGATGAGGATCGAGTTGCAGGCGCCCATCGCGATGCCCTTCTCCAGGCGCTTCGTGTTGGTGACGAAGAAATCGTCGCCCATGATCTGGACCTTGCCGCCGAGGGCCTTCGTCAGCTT